>Ga0105162_1000444_pt1 | contig 27479 bp, 31 predicted proteins | sample JNZ201metaG_FD_81532 | JGI IMG/M metagenome (GOLD analysis project Ga0105162, IMG submission 81532) | Hot spring microbial communities from Jinze hot spring, China to study Microbial Dark Matter (Phase II) - JNZ 20120812A | ecosystem: Environmental > Aquatic > Thermal springs > Hot (42-90C) >...
GCTTTGGGAACTACCATGTTAAGAGTCCTCTATTTCTAAGATGTTCTTCTAGTCTCTTTCCCTCCCTTATAATAGTGAAGTTCACTTTTTGATAGAACCTTAGTAGACTATTTCTTCTAATGTATATGTGGTAAGCGTCCTTCTTTATTCTATACACTCTTCCAGTTTTTAGACAAGTCATTGGGGTTCCCTTCTTTTTATAAAGATACAGACCAGCCAATCAAAGGAAAGAGTTTAATGGACGGCACTAATATCTACTTGTGTGGATCTACCGAAATTGTATGATTTAATTTCTTTGAAAGGTAAGAAGGCGCTAGTTACAGGTGCGGCTTCAGGTATAGGTAGGGCAACAGCATTCCGGCTAGCTGAAGCAGGTGCAGACCTACAACTAATAGACATAAATCTCGAAGGGCTGGATACGGTTGTAGAGGAAGTTTCATCACATAGTGTAGAAGCGGAGAAATTTAGAGTTGACCTCTCGAGTAAGAAAGAAATAGACAATTTTTGGAATACGATTAAGGGAGATGAGCCAGACATACTTGTAAATAATGCGGGGATATATGTTTTCAGAGAATTTCTAAAGATTGAAGAAGAGTTTCTAGATAGAATTATGAGAGTAAATCTTTATTCAATGTTCTGGATGTGTCAACATATGATCAGGTCTAGACTTGAGAAAGGGGGCGTAATAGTGAATGTCAGCTCTATTGAGAGCATGCTGCCGTTTGCTAAGAATCTGGTCCATTATGATATTAGTAAGATAGGTGTAATAGCTTTGACTAGAGCTTTAGCGAAAGAATATAGTAAATATGGTTTTAGGATAAACGTTATCATACCAGGCGGTATAGAAACTGAGAGTGTAAAGAAACTTAAAGAAAAGACATTACTAACACTAGATATAGATGTAATCAAGAGTGGAGTAGAATTCAAGTCTAGACTACCTATAGGAAGATTTGGGCATCCAGATGAGGTGGCAAGAGTAATCCTATTCCTAGCAAGCGATCTGTCAAGCTATGTTACAGGGGCAGCAATAGTTGTAGATGGAGGCTTTACATCAACATAAACATACTTACCAGTTTTACTAATACTAATAGATGAATTAATTTCTGAATATCTTGGGTAAAGACTGCAGAGTAATTAATTTAAGCAGAATGGACCTACTTGAACATCGAATCATATTTCTATGACTGTTTTCCAAAACTACACGCAGCCTCCATCTGCTCGTTATACCACCTATTCATTGTCCAAATTAACACTATAATTTCCATTTCTCGGATTCAATAGGTAATAGATATATTTTATCGATTTCTATCAATATTGTGGTATGGGTTTCTCTGATAGATTGGAAGGATATACAGGTAAGGTTAGAGAAGTCCTTGAGTCTGCTGAGGTAGATATTGGTGATGAAGTCGAGATAGTTGTTGATGAAAGTAAAAAGTTTAGAGGTATCCTGATGAGTAGATACGAGTTAGCTGATCCGGATTTTATCGTATTAAAGCTTCCGAACGGATACAACCTAGGTATAAGATTCAGAGAAAAGATTAAGGTGGAGAAACTTTCAGAAACAAAGAAACCCATCTTCAAGCCTTTGGGAAAACCTCAACATCTTCCTAGTCTACCTAAAGTAACGATAATAGGCACGGGGGGAACAATAGCTAGTAGAATCGATTATAGAACAGGCGCTGTCAGACCCGTCCTCACAGTTGAAGACCTTCTTTCGATCATGCCTGAGCTTGCGAGCATAGCTGAACTTGACGCATCAATCTTATTCTCAATGTTTAGTGAAGATATGACTCCAAGGGAATGGTCCATGATGGCGGAGAAGATTGATCAGTATATTAAGAAAGGGGTAGACGGGGTAGTCATTGCTCACGGAACAGATACGATGGGATATTCGGCTGCAGCCTTAAGCTTCGCTCTCCAGAAACCTCCTATACCGATAGTACTCGTAGGAGCTCAGAGATCTTCTGATAGACCATCGAGTGATTCAGCTACGAATCTAATCGCCGCCGTTAAAGTAGCTGGACATGCTCCTTTCGGAGAAGTATGCGTAGCGATGCATCATTCTTATTCTGATGATATAATAGCAATTCACAGAGGAACTAGAGTTAGAAAAAATCATACTAGCAGTAGGGATGCCTTCAAGTCAGTAAATACAGAACCTGTAGCTTTTTACAAGAATGGTGAAATAATTGTAAATAGGAAGGATCTGAATACTAGGTATAGTGGACAATATGTTTTCAATCCAAAGTTTTCTGATAAAGCATTATTGTTAAAATTCTTCCCAGGAATGAGCAGTGAGATAATTGAGGATATTTGGATGAGGGGCTACAGAGGGATAATCATTGAGGGAAGCGGTCTAGGCCATGTTGCTAGAAGATTACTGCCTATGCTTAAGAAGATCCTGGATGACGGCATATTCGTCGGGATGACTTCTCAATGCATTTACGGCAGAGTAAACATGAGGGTCTATTCTACGGGAAGAGACCTCTTAAGAATAGGCGTCACACCCCTAGATGATATGCTTCCGGAGACCGCCTATGTTAAATTATCGTGGGCTCTCGCACAATCAACAGACATCGAGGAAATAGTGAAGATTATGCTGACTCCCTTGGCGGGAGAGATAGGTGAGAGAAGCCTACCATGAAAGGTGAAGTGAATGGAGCACGATTATAGGAAGATAGGGTTGAAAGTAGGGTTGGAGATTCATAGACAGCTCGATACTATACATAAGCTTTTCTGCGAATGTCCAACGGATCCTCATGAAACAGGTAGAGAAATAGTATTCACTAGATGGCTGAGAGAGGCTCAGAGTGAGCTTGGAGAAGTTGATCCAGCAGCTGTCTTCGAAGCAAAGAAGAGAAAGAAGATATTTTATCACGGTGATGATAAGTCTATATGTCTCGTTGAGATGGATGAAGAACCTCCACACGACTTGAATAAAGAAGCAGTTGAAATATCTTTAATTGCTTCTCTCTTAATGAACAGTAATCCCGTTGACGAAATTCATGTAATGAGGAAGATCGTAATCGACGGATCGAATACCACTGGATTCCAGAGAACATGTATAGTCGCTTTAGGCGGATGGATCGAGGTAGCTGGAAAAAAGATACCTATACAGACTATATGCCTTGAAGAAGATGCGGCAAAGATACTAGAACAGAAAAGAGGCGAAGTACATTACGATTTAAGGAGGCTTGGAATCCCGTTGATAGAGGTCTCGACCGCTCCAGTCATAGAATCTCCGAAAGAAGCTTATGAGGTCGCCTACGCAATCGGTAGGCTTCTTAGAGCTACAGGGAAGGTGAAGAGAGGTATTGGAACCATCAGACAAGACCTCAATGTTTCTATTAGAGATGGCGCACTAGTTGAGATTAAAGGTGTTCAAGAATTGGAACTGATTCCAAAAGTAGTTGAGCTCGAAATAGTAAGACAACTCCACCTACTAAGAATTAAAGAAGAATTATTGGGTAGAGGTGTAACCGTAGAAGAAATCCTGACGCAGCCGATAATTGACGTAACAGATGTCTTCGTTAATACTAATTCAAAGATTTTGAAGAAGAAGATAAATGAAGGCTGCAAGGTCTTAGCATTAAGGCTACCAAAGTTTAGTGGTCTAATTGGATTGGAGGCCGCTCCAGGCATCCGGCTTGGTGTGGAGTTTGCCAGTAGAGCAAGAGCATGGACCGAGGTTGAAGGACTATTTCATACGGATGAATTGCCAGGGTATGGTATAACAGTTGAAGAAGTTAATAACCTCCATCAAAAAACTAATTCAAACGATATTGATGCGATAGTGATAGTCGCAGACGAAGAAGAAAGAGCGAGAGAAGCATTGGAGTGTGTTAGGGAGAGAGCTATAGAAGCTTTGCATGGTGTTCCGTCAGAGACTCGTGCAGCAAGACCTGATGGTACAACTATATATATGCGTCCTAGACCAGGTGCTGCAAGAATGTATCCAGAGACAGATCTTCCGCCATACCCAATAAGTCCAGAATATATTAGTAGGCTTAGAGAGAATCTTCCGCCAACCCTAGACGAGGTAGCGAAAAAACTTGCAGAAAAATACAATCTAAGTAAGCAGATAGTTGATGAACTGATCGATATGGAGAAAGTTGATTTATTTGAGAAGGTGTTTGATGAGACAAAGTTGCAGCCGACTATCATAGCATCCATTCTTACAGAGCATGTGAAAAGCTTGAAAAGAGAAGGTGCTAGAGTAGAAGAGTTAAAGGATGAGCATTTCATAGAGTTTTTCAAATTGGTCTCAGAGGGGATAGTGGCTAAGGAGGCGGCGTATGATGTATTCAAATGGTTGACTGAGAATCCCGGTAAGAATATTTTAGAAGCAGTGGATGCACTCGGACTTGGACCTGCAAGAATGGATGAAGTTGAGGAAAAAATAGCTCGATTAATTGATCTTCACAAAGAAATTGTTTCAATAAATCCTGGTAAAGCCATCTCTATAATAATGGGCGAGTTAATGAAGGAATATCGTGGGAAGATCGATGGTGCAAGGCTACATAGGATGGTTTCTTCCAAGGTCTATGGCCAAAAATCTTGAAGATACAGTCATCCTAGATGACTGTGCTTATTGCGTGCCAAACCATCGTTTTAGCTTGAGTCCATTTTAACCTATCCGTAAAAAGCTTATAATATAGGATTAGGAAGCAGAAAATAGTATGTGTGCACAGACTACGTACAGGATCAGATTGAACTTAAATGGGTTGGAGATAGAAGTTGAGGGTGATAAGGAATTTGTTGAATCTAAAATATCCGACTTAAGCTGGATAGATACATTGTCTCAAAAACTTCAAGCACAAGTGGCTCGACATGCTACACCTACTTCAAAGACCATATCTACTGAGAGTAAGCTATCGTTTACAGAATTCTCCACAGAGATTAATCCACAAACCCATCTGCAAAGAATTCTTACTATTGCATATTATCTCTATAGGTTTGAAAATCGTGATTTTACTTATGATGATGTAGAAAGTTTCTATGAGCAGAGGAGGTGGCCACGGCCATCGAACCCTAGACAGGCTGTCTCAGACTTAATAGAACAAGGATACATAGAAGAAGCCGGGAAATCGAATGGTAAGAAAAGCTTTAGAATACTTGAGAAGGGAATAAGATATGTTGAGTCTAGATTCAAGGAGGAGTAGTTATGGAGGAAAAAAGAATTAAGGTTACGATAAAAACTTCTGAAAACGAGGTTGTCGAGTTTGAGGGCGGATATGAAGAGGTTTGGATGAGCGTAAACAAGTACTTCTCTGAAATTTACCCTTCTCTATCAACTGTCAGGAAACTTGTCGGAGCAGTGGACGTCGAAGAGCTCGTAAACAAGCTCTCGGGAAAAATCGAGATCAAAGAAGGCAGAATAAACATAGTTTCTGGAGGAGATGCTAAGCAAAAGATATTGTTATGCTTGGCGGGAGCATTCATAGGTAAAAGACTCGGCTTATTCGAGAAAGAATTTTTAACACCGAAAGAGATCGCTAATTATACAGGGATAGATGAAAGAATAACGAGAGCTAGATTGAGTGAGCTTAGGAAGGATGGGTTAGTCATAAGAAAAGAAGATGGATTATATGGGTTTACCATTGCTTCACTTAAAGAAATAATCGATTAATAGATTGCGTAGATCGTAGACGACGAGACCTTCTGTTATGGACTTTAACCCATCGTCTTGTTTTCTTTTCAGATAACCATCATAGTCTACTATTTATAACACAGTCTTTAACTTACTATACCCGAGAATAGGGGTAGATCTAGATGAGGACTAAGATGGCTGTAACAATAGGTCCAGCATCAGCAGATCCTGAGAAGATTAAGAAATTCATCGAGCTCGGAGTCTCAGCTTTTAGAATAAACTTCAGCCACGGAGATGTTGAAGAATGGAAGAATTATGTAGATCTAATACAAGACGCATGCAGAAAGTATGATAGATACGTTGCTTTGATAGGAGATCTTCCAGGGCCATCCATTAGGCTCGGTGAATTAAAAGATAAAATACGTTTAGAAAAGGATGATGTAGTAAAGATAATTCATGGAGACAGGTCAGAAGAGGCCGATGAGAAAGTTTTACCGATACCGCTTGAACTCTTCTTCAAGAACATAAGTGTTAGAGACATTCTATTGATGGATGATGGACGGATCCAGCTAGTTATTCAAGAAGTCGGTAAGAATGAAGCTACAGCTAAAGCTTTAACATCTGCAGAGATAGGTTCGAGGAAAGCCGTAGTAATAAAAAATAAAGAAATAGGTTTACCAACACTCTCGAGCAGAGATCTTGAAGCTCTCAAGTTCAGCGTAGAAAATGATTTTGACTACATTGGGTTAAGCTATGTGAGAAACATAGGAGACGTAGAGATCCTTAGGTCTACTCTAGTCTCACTAGGTAGTAGAGAGATTGGGGTAATAAGTAAGATAGAAACGGTGAGCGCGTTCAATAATCTCGAGGAGATAACTGATTCTTCTGATGCATTACTTGTGGCGAGAGGCGACCTCGGAATGCATTTCGGATTAGAGCAAGTTCCCAGACTTCAAGAATTAATTGTTGAGAAATGCTTAGGGAAAGGTAAGCCAGTCATCGTGGCCACGCAGTTACTGGGCTCGATGGTAGAGAACCCTGTTCCAACTAGAAGCGAAATAGTAGACATCTTATCAGCCGCTAGAGATGGAGTAGACACTTTAATGTTAACAGGTGAAACGGCTGCGGGTAAGTACCCCCTAGAAGCCGTAGAATGGTTGAAGAAGATTATTGAAACGTATGATTCAACAATTACCCCTAGGAAGATCAAGCTAACGAGAGATGCTGATGTCAGAGATAGATTCGCAGAAGGGATAACAATGCTTGCTGAATCTCTTAGAGCTTCTATAGCGATCTACACCAAGACAGGAAGAGTAGCTCTAAGGATATCGCGTAACCGTCCAAACGTAAACATATATGCTTGCTCAGGCTCGATCAAGACAATCCGTAGAATCTCGATATTATGGGGGGTGAAGCCGGTGAAGGTTGATGCCCAAGAATACTTTGAAGGTCTGGAGGAGATGCTTTCTACATTAAGATCTTCCGGAGAAGTTAAAAACGGAGATGTTGTGATCCTAACTTATGGTTTGAAAGATGAGCCTATGCATCTTGTTAAGATAATCCAGGTTCGGTAACCCGATTCACAGAATCCTAGATAGCAAGCTCAGGTCTAACTTCTCTTATAATTGGCAGAATCCTGAAATAGATTTTTCTCAAGACTTCCAGATCGTCTCTACAATGCTTTTTTATCTTTGCAGCAGATCGTCTATCATTTTTCATGGCTTTAAGATACAGTGAAGGGACATCTATTCCTTCTACACTGACATCTTTAGATATATCGAGAAATCTAGCAACATGATATAGATTTACGAGTGAAAGCTTCAAGTAGTTTCGGACGAATTCGGCAAGATCGAAGTGTGACGCCCTATATATCAATTCTACTCTAAGATCATGCTTGAGCGCTCTTGCCGCTAGGAACGGTATATCGAATTTACTGCCATTCCAAGTGAATACTATATGATATTTAGACAAGTAATTTATAATTGAAGATAATGCTTCTCTTTCCTTCGAAGGAGTACTTGCATAAAACCATTTGAATCTACCTTCCTCATCCATGAATCCTCCTCCAACAAGATAACCTACATCTGCATCTAGAGAAGTGGTCTCCAGATCCATAAAACAGATCCTAGGCTTAACTATTCTCATCTTCCCGGTCTTAGACATCTAGAGATTAATTCATGCTCTGCTAGATAAGATTTCCTAATCAATACTCTCGTCAAATTTTTGATAGAGGAAGTGGCCTCTTCAAATTCCGTTGGAAGATAAACTTTCACAATACTAGGGAGAAAATAAAGCTAAGAAGAACCATTATGAAGTAGATTATTGAGGATAGACCTAATCACATCCACGTTATTAAACTTACATCATTAGTCAAGATTGCTTGAAGACATACCAAATGTGCGGGGGGTGGGATTCGAACCCACGAACCCCTACGGGACAGGGTCCTAAGCCCTGCGCCTTTGACCAGACTTGGCTACCCCCGCTTCTCTGGATCATGTAACAGGCTGATTTTTATCTTTTAGCCGCATGGATACTCATAGACTAACTTGTAAATCTTATCGTTATGTCTTATTTTTGCATGGTCTCCTAATAATTTGTCTAGGATTTCTTCAGGTATTCTTCTCAACTCATCTTTAGAGATTATCAGTATAGCTGGTTCGGGCAGCGTCCAGACATATTCCTCGTTTATCTCTATTCCATACTCTCGGCGAATCTTGCTTAGATGTTCTTCAAACTTAATGTCCGCCTCCAGAAGTTTTGCCACTAACCCACTTATAGAATCTAAAAAGGAGCTATCGAATATTTTCTCTCCTAGATCGGTGGTTAAAGCGTATCTCCAGATCTTTATCTTTACATTGTCCGGCAATTCATCTAGATCCATAACTCACATAGAATTTGGTAGATCCCGGGATATAGATTTAATCAGGTCAGAAAATTATGTGTAGTCCTCGATAGAGTATTAGAGGACCATGAAAGCAATGTCAAAATACTAGTCTTACAGAGATTCTAGATGGCTGTGATGAATGAACGTCGCGTAGGAGCGGGGTTGGAGCCGTGACAGAACCTCCTCTCATCTGAGCCGCCGCCCGATAACTCATACAGAATAGAATGTCAATATTGCTACGGATTCCATCGGAATTTCTAGGCGGATATAAATCCGCATATCGATGAACTGGCTGAATAACCAGTTTCTAGTTCTCTACAACTGGCATAAACATTCTAGGAATATAATAGCATTCTTAAAGTGATGGTGTTAAGATTTTTTACTAAGTATTCTCATAAATATTTGAGAGTATTCTTTGAGGAGGATAGCTTTAGCCTCTATGTTTGCAGCTGTATACGCTGTATTGGTTGTTGGGCTAGCGCCGGTAAGCTTCCTCCCTTTCCAAGTAAGATTTGCAGACGCATTAATACCCTTAAGCATCGCTTATGGATGGCCAGCTATCATCGGGCTAACCATAGGATGCACAGTATCAAATTTTATCGCTGGCCAAGCATTCTTCGGTGGATGGACAGTAATAGACGTAGTAGGAGGTTCACTAGCAAACTTTCTAGCATGCTTTATCGGATGGAAAATATGCTTAAAACATGCTAAGAAGATTATATTCCCAACAACAATTCTCCAATCAATTATAGTATCGATGATCGTTGGAAGCTATCTATGGTACATCTTCGGAGCCCCACAGTACTATAATCTTTACTCACTTACTCTACCGGGCCTACCCGCCTTTATTTTATCTATATTCATAGGTTCTTTCATCTCAATAGTGATCTTAGGCAACATCCTGCTAACAGCTATCATAAGGACAGGCTTCCCAACCCAAAAGAAAATTTAAAATACTCTAGATTCTTCTATCCTTAGATGTCTATTGAGGAGCCAAAAACACCGATCAGTAAAAATTAGACAATATGAAAGACGATACTGGAAAATGTAGTATGGATGGGGTCCAACATGAATGTAAAAGAGTTCCTTAAGGAGTCTTTGATGCTTGCATTATTAATGACTACCCCACCTATAGCCTTGCTAGTATTGATTAAGATAACTGAGCCTAGGATTTCTTGGCTCTCTCTATTTTTATGGACCGTCTTAGCAGTATCATGGACGATCTTCGTAGCTTTAACATACTATAGGAAGAGTTTAAAAACAATAAGAAAATGATGTAGAGGTGTGAATTTGAAGTTAAAGATAGCTTTCCAAGGAGAAAGAGGTGCATACAGTGAAGAAGCTGCACTCCAATTCTTTAATCAGGAAGTAGAGTTCATCCCATGTAGAGATTTATCAACAGTATTTAACGTAGTCGAGGCAGGGATCGCGAACTACGGTGTAGCTCCAATAGAGAATAGTATCGAGGGGTCAGTCAATGAAACATATGACCTACTCTTATCGACAGGTTTGAAGGTTTCAGGAGAAATATACCTAAAAGTATCGCACTGCCTGATAGCTCATCCAGATGCGGAACCGAAAAACATAAAAAAGGTGATTTCTCATCCACAAGCTCTAGCTCAATGCAGGATATACTTGATGAGCAAAAAGCTTGAAGCTATACCAAGCTACGACACGGCGGGAAGCGTAAAGAAGATATTTGAAGAAAGAATTCTAGATACGGCAGCTATAGCGAGTGAGCGAGCGGCCAAGATATATTCTATGAAGATTCTAGATAGAGAGATAGAGGATTATGGTAGAAACTATACGAGATTCTTGGTCATGAGTAGGAATGATGCTGAGCCGACTGGTGAGGATAAGACCTCGATAATCTTTTCTTTACCACATATTCCAGGCTCACTATATCATACACTTGAAGAATTCGCTGTTAGAAACATAAACTTAACCAAGATCGAGTCTAGACCTACTAAACATAGACCCTTCGAGTATTATTTCTACGTGGACTTTGAAGGACATAGAAAAGATCCCCTAATAGAAGAGACATTGAATGCTATAAGCAAAAAGACGCTTCTACTAAAAGTCCTCGGCTCCTATCCTAAGGCTAGGTTAGTATGACATATACGGGTCGAAATACTTGGAAGAATGGGTTATCTTTGTTACTGGAGTAGCATCAGTCGGCAAAACGTTATTCAGTATGAAACTTGCAGAAAAACTTGGAATAAGATTTATCGATCTCCCAGAAGTTATCATGGAGATGAAGCTCTATGAGTATTATGATGAAGTAGCTAGAGAGTATGTTGTTGACTTCAGGAAAGTTTCAGGCAAACTAGGATCACTGCTAAAAAAGGATAAAACGATTATTGCGTCTGTTTACTTGTTTAAACCTAGGAATATAACTGTTAGGCTGGTGATAGTGTTAAGAGTTCGACCAGATATTTTGATGCTGAGATTAAGGGAAAGAGGCTACCCTGAATGGAAGATCGCAGAAAACCTTCTAGCCGAGATAGTTGATAAGCCACTCCATGATGCTTTAAAGACCTTTGGTAAGAGAAAAGTAATACAGATAGATGTTACCGACAAGAACATTGATGAACTAGTAGAAAACGTCTATTCAGCTTACCTATCAAGCAATCTAAGGAACCTGGATGTTAGAGTAGACTGGATAGGCGAATTAGAAAAGGTCGAAAGAGGTCATGATGTTCTACAATTCTTGGCAAGATACACTAAATTTATTTCCAAGCAGATCTAGGAGATTCAGGAGATGAGGATTGCAGTAGACCTAGATGGTGTTCTAGCAAACTCTATGAAGACCTGGCTCAAGATATGGTATCAAAGAACAGGCCAGCTTATAGAATTCGAAGAGTTAACTGATTGGTTCTTCTGGAGGAAGCTCAACATCGACGAAGAAACTTTCATAGGAATATTGAATACCGCATGGGCAAGATGGATCGAGATACCTCCGACAGAAGATAATATTGGTGAGAAGGTTCGTAGACTGAAGATTCTGGGAAATGTAGATATAGTTACGGCCAGACCTAGAAATACTGAAAAATACGCTATAAGATGGTTAAACTATCACAGGATACCCTTCGATAAATACGTATGGACTCAGAACAGCATGGCTAAAGTAAGACTCGGTTATGACGTATACATTGATGATTCGCCTAGCATGATCGAGGTCTTAGAAAATACGGGTAAGGTCCTCCTACTATACGCTCAACCATGGAATAGAAACATTCAAGAGAAAGAAAACGTGAAGATGATTAATAATCTAGATGAAGCATACTCGTTCCTAAGAGAGAAAAAGAGTTTTTAGGTTGATTTAGAAACTATATCCGAGAATTGAAAGCAAGCTATCTGAGCAAGAAGGAAACATTAAAGCTTCTAGAAAAACTTGAAGAACTATCTTGGTTTAAACCGTTTCTAGATAAGAAGGTCAAGAATGTATTCAGGATAGAGGCTGAAGATGCAACATTTTACAAAATCCAGAAGATACTTTTGGTCGAGAAGTCTGGACTGATCTTCCCCACTAGGATAGAACAAAATAGTGGAGACGTTCTAGATAGTATGCCATACATCGTGGAGGACATGGCTGCAGTGTCACACGTAGTTAACGGTGCTGATATTATGAGACCAGGCGTAAGAGAAGTATTGGGGGTCTTCAACGAAGACGAGATATTGGTCGTTAAAGATGAGAAGAATAAGAAGCCTATCGCGATTGCTCGATGTCTAGTGAACCATGAGGGATTCAAATCGATGTCCAGAGGCAAAGTTGCTGAGAACATTCATCACATAGATGACAAGTTGTGGAAGATGATACGTCAGTACAAAGAATTGATTGAACGTTAATGTAGGGTTTGTATCTTTTTGTACGATACCTCTACAAAGTCAAGAGTTATTAATCTGTGCAACCATGTTGTTATCATGCCTAGATTGGCCATAACGGTTATAATGGTCTTCACACTAGCACTAATCGTTGCAACTCCCGCAAATGGAGAAGCATACACCGCAATACTGCAAGATGAAAATCTTAGGATTTCACTATATTATCCTCCAGAAGTAAAGATAAATTCTTGCTATAATTTTAGATTTGAGGCTCAAGCCTTTGAGTCACTAACAATAGGTGAGATTAGATTAAAAGTAAAGATGTATAGAAATGGTGTAACGGAAACTCTCCATGATAGTATACTTGTCGATGATACTGCGGTTGGAAGTGGGTGGACGTTCAGCAAGAACATCGTTGTATGTATTCCTACACCGAGGAGACCTGACCCATTCCTAGAAGCAGAGATATATGCAAGCTACACTCTAGACAGTGGAGATACGAAGACATTATCAACAGAATGGTATATGTCTACCGTTAGAACGAAGACATATGATGAATTATTGTCAGAACTTGATGAAACGAAGAAGAAGATTAAATATCTTGAGGATAGGGTTAGAGACCTCGAAGACGATATAGAAGAGTTGGAGGAAAGATTATCTAATATGTCTAGGAGCTATAACGAGCTGTTAACAGATTATAAAGCTTTACAGAAGAGTTTTCAGAGGCTCCAAGATGATTATGGCTCTTTACAGCAAAAGTACATTGGACTTCAAGATGAGTATAAGAATTTAAGCGAAGAATACAGGAAACTGTTAATCGATTATGAGAAGCTCAGAACGCTCTACGAAAAATTAATAGATGAAAATAAACAACTTCAATCAAACTATAATTCTCTTAGAGAAGACTATATCTCATTAACGAAAGAATACTACAGTCTTCAGGGAGTCCACCAAGACCTGACAGAAAGATACAATGATCTAACGAGCAGGTATGAGCTGAATATTGAGACTATAGGTCAACTCCAATCAACTATAGATGGTCTGGAGAAAACTATTAGAGAAAAAGATGAAAAAATAAATGAACTCAACTTGATCTACTCTTCGACGGCGAGCGAGAATACGTTGACTAAGAGTATACTCTATGCTCAAACTGCGGCTGTAGTTGGAGTGGGAGCAGGCATATACATTATGAGTTTGAGGAGAAGGAAGTCGGCTCAACCATCGACTGGATTTTCTTCTCAGCCTCCGGTGCCTCCTCCTCCAACCACCCCTCTAAAGGAGGAGGTGAAAAACTCTGGGAATGGTAGAGTTCAGAAGATTCTCTCCGGCAGAAGGATAACCTTACCTAGAGATGCTCTAGAAAAGTTAAACATTAACGAGGGTGGAAAAGTAGTTGTGGAAGTATATGATGATTACGTTAAGATAATGCCGGTAAAAGGAGAAATACAAGAAAATAACAATAACTAGATAAGTGTAGTAAACCATGATGGAGATGGTGAGAAGGATATATTCTTTAACAATTCCAGAAGAATTCTTGTTAAAGATTTCAGAGAACATCTACAAGTTTATAGAAGCTTCGAAGATTCTAGAATACGACTTCGTTGAAGACAATGTTCCAGAAGAGTGAGGAAAATGGTGGACTTAGCTAAGACGAGTATTAGAGGAATCCATCGAGAGGTAAGAAGCTTGAGGATAAAGCCTACAAAGATCATTGAAGAGTGTTTGAGGAGAATCCATAGATTAAATGACGCGTTAAGAATCTTCATACACCTGTCGGAAGAAGCAATTAAACATGCCGAGTATCTTGAGAAGGAGCTGGAAGAAGGAAAATGTAGAAGCGAGCTACATGGATTACCTATAGCTGTAAAAGATGCTTTCTATACTTATGATATGCCGACGACGGGCGGGTCAATAATACTAAAAGACTACAAACCACCTAAAGATGCAGAAGTAGTCCGTAAATTAAGAGATGCTGGAGCAATCATAATAGGGAAAACCAATATGCATGAATTCGCTTTCGGTGTAACGAACAAGAATCCACACTACGGAGTTACTAGGAACCCGTGGAGTATAGATAGAATAAGTGGAGGATCAAGTGGAGGCTCAGCTGTAGCGGTCTCCGTAGGAGTATGTATCGGAGGTCTCGGAACAGATACGGCAGGCTCTATCAGGATACCTTCAGCACTCTGCGGTGTAGTGGGATATAAACCATCCAACGGTCTTCTAAGTCTTGACGGGGTAATACCGCTATCCCACTCTCTGGATACAGTCGGTCCAATAGTGAAGACGGTAGACGACGTGTCAATCACGTTGAATATTATGACAGGCAAGGTATTAACATCCCAGGAACGAGTAAGTGAATATGAAGATAGAGAGCTGAGACTTGGATTACCTAGAAAACTCATTGAAGAATGGGTTTCTGATGAGGTCGAAGAAGTATTCTGGAGATCTATTGGCAAAATTACTTCGAGGTCTAATTGTAGGATTGTTGATATAGAGATTGAATGGTTTAAGACTATCTCTGATGCAAGATATATTATAGTGCTTTCTGAGTCTGCGGCATTCCATCTAAAGTGGCTTAGGAATAGGTGGAGCGAATATGATCCAGATGTTAGAGATAGGATATTGGGAGGCTTATTCATAACTGCGCCAGTGTATATTCAAGCTCAAATGATTAGGAAATCTTTAAAGAGGAAATTCCTAAAGATGATGAAGAACCTGGATGCGGTAATTCTACCAACTGTTCCTATTGAGGCACCCAGAGTAGAAGATGAAGAACTAATCGTAAAGAATAAGAAGATAGGTGTTAGACGTGCATTACTCTTCTTGACGGAGTGCTTCAACTCTCTAGGAACGCCAGCGATAACTATTCCCTGCGGGTTAACAAAAGGCAATCTACCAGTAGGATTACAAATAGCAACTAAACCATACGAAGATACTCAACTTCTAGAGATAGCGGAAAGATTCGAAGGGGTGCTTGGGAGGCTACCCGAGCCCCCGATAATCCGCTAATAAATAACCATGTATGTGGACAAATGGGAGTAGAGATATCATGCTTATATATTCGAGAGGTTAGGCTCAAGATAATGGTTGAGCTCCCACCAGGGCAGATGACTGCAAAAAGATGGAATATCTACGGTGCTTTAGGCACCCCTAAAGTAAACATAGATAACTGGCGTTTGAAAATCTCTGGATGCGTACACAACCCAATTGAACTTACCTACCAAGATCTTCTATCTCTAGAACAGACTAAAGTCAGAGGAGGTTTTCACTGCGTTGAGGGTTGGAGTATAATAGACGTATTGTGGGAAGGCGTAAAGATTAAGACTATCGCTGAGAAAGTATCATATCTCCAAGATTCTAAGTGGATGATCTTTAGAGGTGTTGAAGGATACTCTGCACCCGTACCAGTCGAATATGCTCTAAGCGAAGACTCTATCATAGCCATAAAGATGAACGGTAGACCTCTACCACTTGAGCATGGTTTTCCAGCACGTCCAATAATTCCAAGACTATATGCATGGAAGAGTGTAAAATGGTTGACGGAGATAGTCTTCAATCAAACATACGTTGATGGATACTGGGAGGCAAGAGGCTACCATCCAAGAGGAGATGTATGGCTAGAAGAAAGAAGAAAATAACCTAAAAAACTTCTCGGCTGATAAACCATTCGAAACTCTACAACTTACATTCAGGCTTCTTTCTCAAATCATCTTACGAGTTTAACCTTCATAACGCTTAGGCCTCATGTAAGTGCAGATTATACCGCGTCTTCGGGCCTCTATACTTCTTAATTCTATCAGGGAATAGTGATAGAGGAACTTCCATTATACAGTTTAGAAATAGTAGTAGGTCAGTATTCCTTAAGCGTTTCGTCGTTATTTGAGATTGGCGGGATTTCTATCTATTCGGCTCTGAAAGTGTATACGTCTTTGAATATTTAGAATTTGTATAGTTTGGAGTAATGTAGGGTTGGGCCAAGGATATGATTGTAACTATCAGCGCTATCTCTATTTTAAAGATGCTGATAGGCGAATACAGAAAAATAAATATTGTGGGACTTATACTCATTCATTGTCTTGAGCTCTCGCAAAGTTGATAGACCGAAATTAGTAGACCATAGACATTGCAAGATTTGTGCTAGAGCAATCCCTCCAGGTGAGGAATTTTGTTCAGATAAGTGTAGGCAGGTTTTCGAAGATTATAAGAAGAGAGAGAAAAGAGGCCGTTACCTATTCTACATAGTATACGGGATACTGATGGTGGCACTGCTACTCCTCTTCATCTTAAGACCACTACCATCTCCAGCCTAATATGGTCTATCCTTAAGACGTAAGAAATATGCTATATAATTGGTAGACAAATGTAGGAAGAACGTTATTACTAGTAGGGCAGCGAAAGTGTCTAGGCTAGCCCATGCGGGTAAACCGTAGAGTATGTACGAGAAGAATAATGAAGATATTAGGAAGCCTAATTGATCTAGTGGGGGGAGCGGTCTCCCCCTCTCTAACCCGATTCTTCTTTTTACGAAAGATCCCAAGATGTCTCCGATCATGGCTCCTATACTCAATACCAGTGGCTGGAATACGTTGCGGAAAATATCCATCAAAAAATATATTGGTATACCTGATAATGCTCCAACGAGAATTCCAGATATAAGTCCTTCAACTGTTTTACCATCTCCTAAGATCCGTTTATTATCCCAAGCATACATTCCCCTATCCAGCGGTGTTGACCTACCGATAATTTTCACCGAGATAACGGGCGTAGCATTTGCTATATAGGCAGGTAGAACAAAGATCATCGCCTCTAACAGACGACTATAGAATTCTATCAATCCAATAGACAGAAGTCAATCTCTAATTTTAGTGTTTTCCGAAATTTCCTAAATTGTTAACTAACTACTAAATGTCATATATGTGTCCTACTATGATGTAAAGACTTAATTAGGGATTTATACTGTTAGAAATGATGGGACTATGCACCTGTTTAAAGATTACGAGATAGACTTCATAAGTAAGGCTAGAGTTATGAGGTTTGCTTCTATTACTGAGGAGAACTACCCCCACGTTGTTCCATTATGCCATGTTTACTATAATGGATGCATATATGCTGTTACAGACTATGGTACAAAGAAGCTTGAAAACATAAAACATAATAACCGTGTAGCGGTAATCATCGATGAGTATTATGAGCCTTGGGGAAAGAATAAAGGAATCATGATTCAGGGTAAAGCAGAGATACTTGAAGGTGGTGATGAGTTTAAGAAGGTGGCGGAACTTCTTACAAAAAAGTTTCCATACTATAAGGATGAGCCATATGGTCCAATAATTGAAGGAGAGGCTCCGATCGTAAAGATTATCCCTGAGAAAGCAGTTAGCTGGGGGTTGAAACCAAAACGAAGAAGATAGAATCTTCAGGTATCTCTCTGGAGAATACCTGCTGAATAACCTGAGAAACTATTATGGGAAGGTTTATCATATCGTATAACGAGCAGAAGTAAGGATGTGGACATTATTTAAGAAGAAGAAAGACGTTAAGGTTGTTCAACCATTGTCTAAAAAGATAGATGATGCAGTAGCTAGGCTAGAAGTTGTTAGGAATAGACTAAATAATAGAGTTAAAGTTCTCGAAGCGAGGAGTAAGGAGATCTTTGAAGCCGTAGTCAAGGCACAAGCGGAAAGAGATAAGGATAGAGCAGTATTATATGCTAATGAGTTAGCGGAATTAAGAAAAATGCTTAGAAAAGCAATACATAGCGAGTTATCATTAATGGGTGTAGTTCATAGACTACAAACAGTCAGAGACTTTGACGAACTAGCAGATGTCCTCGCCCCACTTAGAGAGATCTTGATCCAAGTCAGCGGAGACGTCAGGGGAGTAGCACCCGAGCTATCTGAAAACCTAAGAAACATTACAGATACATTTGATGAGGTATCAGTAGAGCTTGGAACATTCCCCGAGATAGTTGGCGCAGGTCCATCGGTCAGCGATGAGGCGGAAAAGATACTGGCTGAAGCTAGCGCAATCGCTGCTGAGAGATCGAAATCAAAGTTAAGCGAAGTAGAAATCTAGCAGCCAACTTCATTAATCTTTTTTCTGGCTAATCTATCAGCTAACTCTAGAGGCTTCGGGTAACCTCCCATAATATTGATTATCTCAGGGATCTCTTCTACCCTAACCTTATATCCTGGGCTGGCATAGAATCTTCTCTTATTTTTAAACCAGAAACCCAGTATCCTCCCCTCGAGATATACTGGCCCCTTACATCCTTCCCCTGCCTCCTCTCCAACTAGAAGTTTCTTAGCTAAACCCAAAGTTGGTTTATCGAGTATGAATCCTACAATTACGGCTAATCCAGCCTTTCTAGGATGAAGTATGCCGTGGCCATCCACTACAAGTAGATCCCATATGTGCTCTCTGCTTATCTTTTCAACGACCTCGATAATTGAGGGGGCCTCCCTCATAAATAATAGACCAGGAATATACTCATAGGTAGGTTTACTCAATACTTGAGCTACAGAGATGATCTCTTCACTTTTTAGACTCCACAAAACGCCTACTGTAATCATTAATTCTCCTTTATATGCTGAATCAACGGCTAAAACGGTCTCGACTCTATGAGCATCTAAACCTGACGATAAATCTATGCTTCTAGATATAGCTATCTGCAATTTCTCTAGGAACTTGTTAAGTAGAAAAGCCGACTCCATGTAGTTTTCATCCCCGGCATCTATGGAGAGATTAAAACTTCAACCTAGATTAACTTATACTAGTGGATAAATATTGTTTTTAAGCTAGGTTGAGCTAGTTACTAAATAGAATGTATAGGATCGACTTCGAAAAGCTTGATGAATGGATAAGAGAAAACAATATACAGAAGGTATTGATACAGGCACCTCTAGGTCTTAGATTGCAGCTTCCACTAATTGTAAAGTATTTGAGAGAAAAGAAGATCAAACCGATAATCTCCACAGGGAAATGTTGGGGTGCATGCGATGTAGCTTACATGGAAGCGAAGGCGATTGGAGCCGACGGCATTATACATATGGGGCATGCGGGATTCGCAAATAACGGTGAGTTACCGGTATTTTATATGGAGTGTAGAATCACAGACCCTAAACCATTGCTAGATATAGTTGACAAGATTCCAGAAGCAATTGGAGAAAAGAAGACAGTAGGTATCGGAGCAACGATACAGTGGATCGATTTTCTAGACTTATTCTTGGAGAAGCTTGAAGAAAAAGGTGTTAAGTGTGTAATAGGTAGGAGAAGCCACAAGACGCCTTATAGGGGGCAAGTAGTTGGATGCGAATACGCCTGTCTATGGAGTATAATCGACGAGATTGATTGTTCAATAATCATTGGTAGTAGGTTCCATGGAGTTGGAGCTTCAATAACTACTCCTAAACCTGTATACGTAGTAGACCCTGAAATGAAGAGACTATATGAAGTTAACTCTGAAGCGGAAGAAATCTTGAAACGTAGATATGCTTGGATACAAGTATTTAAGAACTCGAATAGAATAGGCGTATTAATTAGTACAAAGCCAGGGCAGAAGAAGTTCAGTACAGCCGTTAAATTAAAGAGTATTCTTGAAGAATGCGGCAAAGAAGCTGATCTTTTAACTGTTGATGAATTAAACGTTGACCAGCTCGATAACCTACCATATGAAGCGTATGTTAATACGGCGTGCCCTAGGCTCTCCATAGAAGACCAGATGAAATTCCGAAGTCCTCTACTCCTCCCATCTGAAACGCTCATAGCATGTGGAAGACTAAGATGGGAGAATACAATTTATTGTAGGAAGTATCTTATAACTTAGTGAGATAGGGGAATGGTTTACGTAGAAGATGGCGGGTTCGTGATGCCGGGTCAAGAGATCTGTGTTGCCGAGGAATATCTGCCAGGATTAAACGTCAGGAATACGAAAGACAACATAATCGTCTCGATGAAGACTGGTTTTGTTAAATACAATAGAGAAAAGAGAACAGTTAATGTTCACCCAGTAAAAATCGTGGAGAACCTAAATCTGGGAGATAAGATTCTCGCTTTAGTTAGAGAGGTTCAGGAAAAAATAGCAGTAGTCGAGATACTTGCGGTCAACATGAAACCAATAAAGCATAGAAGAGTCGCAGTTATTCTTCCTCCCGTAAAGGCGAAACAAGACATCAGTGAATGTATAGGAGTAGGAGACCTGGTAATCGCAGAGATAGTTACATTATTCTCTGGCGTAATCGGCTTAAGCATATGGAAGAATGATCTAGGGTCAGTTATAGCAATATGTAGCAGATGTGGAAGTCCATTAAAGAGGAAGGATAGAATACTAGTCTGCTTTAAATGTGGAAGTAAAGAAAAACGTAAACTAGCATACTATGATCCAGCGGTTCTTGATAGATGGATTCTAAGTAAGAGCCCCACCGGATAGACGAGGTACTTGCCTAGAACAATCTAGGATTTAGTAATCGTATGTTCAAACAGAAAAAGACGGCTATTCAGTCATTGGGAGCGCCCTTAGAATAGTTAAAATCAAGCATTATCGATGTATTTATATTGAGTTGAGAATGATAAGAGGGGACTGAAATGGAGTTAAAGATAGTTAGTATAAGAGATGACTTTATAGAGTTAGAGGTTCTAAATGAAGATCCATCGATTCTCGATTCGTTAGCTGAGATTCTCGAGAAGATAGAGGGAGTAGAATATTCAGGAATAATCATAGAACATCCATTAACAAACAAAACTATATTAAGGATAAGAACGAATAAAGAGAAAATATGTGCGAGAGATGCATTGGTTAGCGCTGTCGAGCTTCTCTCCTCGATTGCGAACGAGCTTGTAGAGAAAGTAAAACAATTCTGATAGAAAACCTTCGTATAGATAGGCCAAGGCTACTTTATGATTGTTGATATAGTTTAGAGATATGGCCATATACCTTTATGGAATGTAATAAAGGTAAGTATGAGAATTGATAGTTCAAGTCTTCCTTCTGAATGGTTTTCCGTAAATTAATATACTTACGGGAAACAAGATATTGATAGGAAGTGGAGGTTAGAAGACTTAGAACAGGTGTCGAAGGGCTGGACAAACTAATCCAGGGAGGTATACCTGAGGGTTTCTTCATAGCTGTAACAGGTGAACCAGGATGTGGAAAAACGATCTTCGCTATACACTTTATCTATCAGGGTGTTCTCGATAATGATAAATCGATATACGTAACAACCGAGGAAAGTAGAGAATCGATAATAAAGCAGGCTTCCCAATTCAATATGGATTTCGAGAAGGCCATCCAAGAAAATAAACTAGTAGTTATTGATGCCCTAATGGGTAGAGAAGACAAATGGAGCTTGCAGAGCTTAGATCTCGAAGCATTGGTAGGTAGGATCATTGAAGCCAAGAGAGAACTCGGATATGGTAGAGCGAGAGTAGCGATAGATTCCATAAGCGCATTCTGGCTCGATAAACCTGCAATGGCTAGAAGATACTCTTACTACGTTAAGAAAGTCTTATCAAAATGGAATTTTACGACTGTTGCAATAAGCCAATATGCAATAACAACTTCTCTCCCATATGATCAACCAATACTAGTAAGGATAAGTGGGGAAGCGAGGACGGTGCAAATAGGTGATTTAGTAAACAAGCTAATATATGGTGCATCTCCATGGAGTATGGAGGTCGCCTGTCTCGATTGGAAAGACCTTAAGATTAAATGGGCGAAACCATGCTCGGTCATCAAACATTTGTACAGTGGATTAATCTACAAGATTAAACTACAGGATGGAAGAGAAGTCTCCGTTACGAGAGACCATAGTTTATTTGTTGTTAGGGACGGCAAAATAAAATGTGTTCCAACAAATGAAATTCGGATAGGCGATTACCTATTGGTGCCAGCGAAGCATATTGATGAGGATAAGCGAGTCGGCAACCTTATAGGAGAACGCTTGCAACATGTGGGAGAGTACGTCTTTTCTCCTCCACGATCTACTGGTCATTTACTCGGAAACAACGGAGAACTAGGCGATGCGAAGACATTAAGAGTTGAAGACATGGATGTTAGAAATGTTCTAGGAGTAGATGTCTACGATATTTCTGTACTGGGTCTAGAAAACTTTATTGCAGGTGTAGGCGGAGTAGTCTGCCATAACTCTGAAGCATTTGGATGGGGGATAGAGCATATAGCGGATGGGATAATAAGATTTAGAAGGAGTATTAGGTCTGGAGAACTGAAAAGATATGTTCTCATAGAAAAGATGAGACAGACGAATCATAATAGATATCTACATGAGATAGACATTGTATCTGGTAAAGGACTAACCATACTAGGGCCAGTTGAGAGAAGAAGAGAAGATCTCAGTCTCCCTAAAGAGGTTTTTAAGAAGATGATTGAATCTAGGAAGAAGGCAGAAGGAGAGATTCCCTGATGAGTAGGATACTGGAACACTACGTGAAGGAAGAAGTAGTGCGAGAGATAGTTGATTTTTCAGTAAATAAATGGGTTGCAATCCACTGCAGTACAACCACCGACAACCAAGAAAAAATCATGCTCAGATATTTTCCTAGAAGTAGGAGACCTCTAAGAATAGACAGTGAAGATGATTTTAGAAGACTGTTTAATCTGGTAGGAGTCTATAGGCCTAGAACGTTTTATGCCTCGATAAACGTTTACGCTAGGATAGATTCGCTCGAATACGCTTTAGATAGAATGAATATAATCGGCTCAACTCCTACTTGGGATATAGATTCGACAGATAATGATTATAGGAAAGTTGTAGCAGCCGCACGTGAAATCTTAGACATCCTAGAAAAACTACACATCTCAAGATCTCTAATAATTAAATGGAGTGGGAGGGGGATGCATATCCATGTTCATCCGAATGCTTTTAGCCCTGAATTATACTCGAGGATACACCCCGTGGATGTAGCATACTCGGTGACAGAGTATGTTTTAAGAAGAATTACACCCGTGGAAGGGGTAAATATTGAGAACAAAATAGATATGGGGAGAGTATTTACAACCCCTCTATCACTTCATAGAGAACTTGATAGAGTAGCTGTATGTATAAATGTAGATGAGCTTGAAGATTTTGATTTAAGCTGGACAGATATAGGTAACTTTAAACACGATAAATCATGGAGAAGACATATAACAGGTGAAGGAGATGACTTGGCAGAGAAAGCATTCGTCGAAATAGGACCATACATCTATAAGGGTGGGAGGAGAAGAATCCATAAACCATTAGATAAACAGATTATGGAGACGTTTAATAGATTCAAGAACGTATTCTAGATTTCCTATACTCTAGCTCGGGTGAAAGTTTCTCTAATCCGTTTTCTTCAACATATCCTGCTAGATATCCCGCTGCACAACATGCCCTGAATGGATCTACATCGTGTGATAGGAAGAATAAGGTCATTGCTCTTAAAGTCGATGAACCGATTACCCCCAATGGTCTAGAGACCCATGAAGCCTTAACCCTATCACCATCACTAACGACGTCTACATGAGATTGATGATAGATAACTTTTCCCTGCTCAACCGCCAGCTCTCTAACTTTTCTCAACCTATCATTGAAAGGCTGCATCTCGATAGAAAGATCTCTAACGATAGCTATAGTGGACTCTTTTCCTAACCCCTCGGTCACTATTATATTGTTTCCAGAGCATTGCTCGTGAAGATTTTCTCCTCCTTCGCCGATGTATACTATCGGAGACGCGGAGGGCTTATCCAGAATGATTTTGGAGCCAAGCTTATCGAGGATCTCGCTTATCTTTTCGCCCGGGCTTATCAACCCAATGGGTTTAGATTCTTGGGAGAGATCTATCAGGGCGTCTTGCAGATCTCCTGGCCCCATCAGTAATTCTGCTTCCAATGGTATTCCTATAGATGCAACAATGACCTCTCCGCAGTATTCCGCAGATGCGGGTATCCCCTTCTTAATTCTGTGGAACGTTATACTCATATCTGCTTTTACTGCTATGTCTTCAACTTCTCCAGTATCCGGATTTATTCCTGAAGGTATATCTACTGAAAGCTTGAACGCTTTAGTAGAATTAATTATCTGGATCGCTGTTCTATATGGTTCTTTAATCTTACCTCTAACGCCTGTCCCGAAGATCGCATCGACTATGGCCTCGGCTTTTTCGATAATGGACCTGAGTTCCTGTAGCTTGTTAACATCATCAGCCGTGAAGAACTTTACACTCTCTTTCATAGCTCTTACGATCTCTAAGTTTTTCCTAGCTTCGGGTGTTCGGATCTTCTCAGGTGGGGATAAGAGTATGACCGTCGTATTGGCACCCATGGAGGCCAAGTGTCTCGCTGCCGCCATCCCATCTCCACCATTGTTTCCAGGTCCGCAGAATACTACCACATTAACTCCTTTCAATGTACCGATCCAGTTATAGACTGCTCTAGCAACATTTGCTCCAGCATTCTCCATTAAGAGGATCCTCGGTATACCAAGCCATTCAGAATTCTCATCGGCTATCATCATTTCTCTACTCGTTATTGTAAATCTTTCCAACTCAAACATGGTTTTCCTTCAACTATCATTCAAGTAAACTATATAATTAGTTTATCTTTTTTCCCGGATACAGAGAGCCAACTCTCAGTAGACATTATAGTAAGCGGAGATAACGTATGACTTTATCAGCAGCGTGCTCTACTAGTTCTTTTGGAATACCCTCTACTCCGTATGCAACTATCAATACCCTCTTTGTACTCCATCCTATCATTGTTCTTAAACTATCTCTATAGGGGAAGACATGTATTATACCTACATCGTCTGATAAGACTATCGATCTCGGCTCAAGTTTTATTATTCTTCCAGTAAAATCTATGAACTCTTCACCTTGTCTTGCAAATCTTAAAACTGGTTCTCCAACGATCTTATCCAAGTCGTACAGTCCTATAGGTATGAGCGTTTCAGCTGATGCTAGATTTCCAGCATCTACAACATTATTTATTAATGGAAATGATGATCCACCAAGTATCCTCCTGACTAGTGCTTCACTAGTAGGGCGAACCCTTGTTGGGTCAACGCCGATCTTCCAGAAAAAATCTCTAAGAGATTTGACAACACGATTTTCTTTTAAATTTTCCAGAGTATAATTAATAGATGATCTGAGTTCTTTTACTAATTCTTCGAGATTTCTAGATTGTCTAACTTTTACGTCTACCTCTCTGGTTGAAATGTAGATTTCAGGAAATTCTTGAGCTAGCGTTGGCTCTATCTGAACTGTTACCATACGCGTTTCGTGGGTCTGCTCAACTCTTAAGGATTCATTCTGGAGGTGGAGGCAAGTACGGAGGAGGTCTTTCACGCTTGGCTTCCGGTATACTAAAGAACGATACAGCTGAGAATATTAATGATAGTAGGCCGAGTAATGCTATGCAACCTATTCCAATGAAGTATATGCCGAGTATGTTGAATATTTCTGAGGGTGTAGTAAAGAAAGGTGTGTAGAAGTCTACAGTCAATGCTAGGAGTATGAATGATGCGATTATGATAATGCCCACGATCACGGTGATTATCCTCATCCATCCTGCTCTCTTAAACCATTTAACATCATATACAGTTGCCGCTCTGAAATGGGATACTAGCTCGAAGATCCACACAACTAATGCTAAGACCGCAGATACTCCTGCCAATAACAAGAATAATCCAATAGTGTTTAGGAATTCACTGAATAATCCTGGTGGAACACTAGGGTATCCTCCTAGAAGTGATTCACTCATTAAACTTCGCATGAAGGGGAACAAGATAGCTAATATAATCGCACTCATTATCATGTTGATGAACATTAGTATGCCTGTTGCCTTAAAGATCCCTTGCTTAGTATCACTTCCAGCCATAATCCATGCAATTCCAACGATAATCAGCCCAACGAGATTTACAAACGGTATGAACATCAATATATATCCAATCCCACCCAGCCATTTATAACCTCTATTCATTAGCTAAATAAGTTCACACCTAATATATAAAGAATGATAGGTTAAGTAACTGCATATATTATAGGGGAGTCTTCTTACTTAATGGATTAATGTCTAGATGAAGCTCTAGCTTAGAAACGACCTTGCTAAACCATGTTTAAGAGTACTCGCACATGTAAAGTCATTTACAATTTCTTGAAGAGTGGTAGGATCCCTAGATGATATACGTCCGTTCTGTATTCTCCTTCTACTAGTATTGCTGCTACTTTTGTTACTTTTCCTCCTGCTTCCTCAACTATTTGCTTCATAGCTCTTATCGTTTCCCCGGTGCTGATTATATCGTCAACTATTCCTACTCTCTTTCCCGAGATTCTATCCTTGTATCTTCCATCTATGCAGAGAACCAGCTCATGTCTACTGGTTATCGGTTTAAACTTTACCACTATAGGGTTCTTCATGAATGGCTTCATTTCTTTTCTACATACTATGTAGTATGGATGTCTGAGCTTAAGTGATATTTCATGAACTAAAGCTATACCCTTACTCTCAGCAGTCATTAAAACATCGGTGTCCTTAAGATACTCTGACAATATGTTTGCACAGTGAGCTATAAATTCTCTATCACCTAGACTATCAAAGTATGCTATCCACGTATCTTCGCTCACTTGAACCATAGGTAATCTCCTCTTAAATCCCTGAATATTCAGTTCATAATACTCTTGACCAGTATACGGTAAGATACTACTTCCGCTCATATCAAACACCTAGACGTTTCAGCAAGTAAATACGATGTCTGAACTAATAATTAAAGATATTCTTCAACCGCAGATGACCATTGAGGAATCAATCACATTCTTTCAGAATACTCTCCACTTGATACTGTAAACTTTCCAGACTACTTATCTCACCTCGTCTAGAAGCTAATGATTAAAACTATTGATTTTTGAAGAGACCACCGCATTGAGTAGATACGAGATTATCCAAAGCATCAGCATAAAAGATTCTTGGAAGTATGCCGAAGATGGATGGGGAGTAAGCCTACATAGAATCTGTTCTAGAACGGGCTCATTCCCACCTCCTCTTGCCTACTACTTCATAGTAAAATATTCGAGACCTGGAGACAAGGTCTTAGATCCTTTCAGTGGCAAGGGGACTGCGCCTCTAGAAGCATGTTTGAATGATAGAGTAGGAGTAGGAAACGATCTTGCTCCTGAGGCTTACGTTTTGACTAGGGCGAAGGTCAGACC
>Ga0105162_1000446_pt1 | contig 27391 bp, 28 predicted proteins | sample JNZ201metaG_FD_81532 | JGI IMG/M metagenome (GOLD analysis project Ga0105162, IMG submission 81532) | Hot spring microbial communities from Jinze hot spring, China to study Microbial Dark Matter (Phase II) - JNZ 20120812A | ecosystem: Environmental > Aquatic > Thermal springs > Hot (42-90C) >...
AATTCATATGTGTAATCGGTATCGATCATTCTATAACCTATTCCAGCCATCGAACCGATTAAACCCCTATTTTTACCCGTTAATGCTTTGAATTTAAAACCCTCTACTTTACTAGTTATTCTTAATGCTAAATCAAGTGGTACGAGGTCTTGAATAGCTTTTTTCGAAAACCAAGTTATTTCAGCAGGAGGTTCTCCAGTTAGGATTGATACAACTGGTTGACTATGAATACTCCAGTTTTTAGAGTACTCGTTGAGATAATCGTATAGACGGTTAATTACATATTCAAATACTTCATCAACGGAGTAGTTATTAATTCTAAATCTTAAAGCTAAACTACCATTACCTCTGGTTTTCCAGGGGACAGCGGGATTCAACCTAATTATATTCGGATAATCAATAGGTTCAACGCGGAATTTCTTGATTAGCTCAACCAATATTAATGACGCGAAATGAGTTGTACAACCGCCATATGGTGAATCAATATCGTCTAACCCAATATGAATATATTGTTTCAATCCAGCTTAACCCTATTTCTTCTTAAACATTCTAAACCAAGCACTATGAGAGGTAGAGTAACGGTTGCGTCTCCATAAACTACTACTTGTTTAGCCAAGGGCTTTACTTTTCCCCAAGTAATCGCTTCACGTGGATGGGCGCCGCTCAAGCTACCATCATACTCTACGGCAGTAGTTAGGTAAATAGCGTAATCTAGTCCATCTCTAAATTGGGATATCCAGATAGCATGGTGTTTACTAATACCTCCACCAATAATTAGAGCACCAAGTTTTTTTGATTCGAAAATAATATTTAGAAGCTCTTCCTCATCCTTTATGAAATCTATGTTTAAACCATGTATTCTACTGTATATCACTAGATTTGTTCCAAAAGCGCCATCAAGTATTCCGGGAACTACGAGAGTAACTTTATTATCAACACATGCTTTAAGAAAACTATTCTCATCCACTATTCTTAAACCAGCTTCATAAAGTAGTTCTTTAATACTCCATTTATTTCTAACGTTTGAAAGTTCTTTGAATAAGTTTCTAACGAAAGATTCAATAATTAAGCCATAGTTTTCAATAGGTATGAATACGTTGCCTAACCTATGGATACCGAGTTCTCTAAGTTTACGGTCATCTGTATACCAAACTCCCCTATAATATTTCCCACCCATACTTCTAGCTATATCGTGATCAATTGCTCCACAAGTAGTTATGACGATGTGGAAGAAACCGCTACGTATGAGTTGGGTAATAACACCTCTTAAACCAGTTGAAATAATGTTTCCCGTAAACGAGAGTATTCTAGTTACTTCATTATTGGAAACCATATCATAGAGGATTTTAGATGCATCAACTATTTGTGATGCTGTAAATCCGTGCGATTCGCTAAACCAATTCAGTATACTACAGATATCAGAATCTACATTAACACTATAATCTACTATCTCGTGTTTTAAAAGCTCTTTACGTTCATCTAACACTCTAAATCAACATTGCGGGTTTTATCGTATAAAGAAATTCATCAGTATTACTTACGTATAAATCTATTGATCGTACTGAGGAATTTTAGATTAAACGGATAGGGTATTAGAGCATAAGTTGCTAACCTATACTTAGCGTTACGCGAAGATTGATAAACATCTAATGCTCTACTACATTTCTCGAAATAACAGTTGAGGAATGATTCAATAATGTTATCCAATCCTCTGAATTTAGAGTAACCATAGATTAACCTAGTTATAATTGTAGATAAAAAAACAATTAGATCCCAGAACATGTAATGTGGATTTTCAGTACGTATGGCTTGCTCGGCATCGACGATCACTATTTTTGAATTTTTCCTCATAAAATTACTATACTTTGAATCACCAATTGCGTAGCTATTATCATGAATTATCGATAACGCCTCAGCAACCATCTCTATATTTGTAAGTTCTCTGGGATCAATAATTGTTCCGTCAACATATTCTTTAACTATTTTCTTACCAATCCAATCAACGAGAACTATTTTGGGAACTATACCTAACTTGTAGTGTTCCTCGCTAAAATCTAGTTCTCTCTGGATTCTCTGATAAGGGTTCATTACGAAGGGGTAGAGTCTAGCCGGTAGGTTCAATGTTTTAATTAAAAACCATTTAGCATAACTTTTCTCAATACCATATGATTTAATAACGATCTTTACATTACAAACCTCTTCGAGATAAACTTGTTCAAATCCTTTCTCGATATAATCTAGTATGTTACTTAAAAAACTCAAATATGTTTCAACTCTAAAGTTCTTCAACAACTTCGGATGGCAGGTTCAATAACTTTTTACCCGCTACAACTTGGTCAATACTATGTATAACGCCGCCGAGATCTTCAATAATGCTATTTATTCTATCAAAATCAATATTATTCCCCTCTACCACAACTATTAATGTCTGGGTTTCAGCATCGATTTCTTTAACAGTAACATTTACAGCTTCAATACCATCTGTTTGAGACAGTTTCTTAGCGAGATCTATGATCGAGATCTTATTTGGTAACAGTATGTCTAGAACAAGTCTTTTGATCAATCTCTAGAAACCCCCTCCAATTCGAACAATATACATAGGTTGCTAACAGTTACACCTACTATATTTTCTAATGAATAGACTTTATAAGTTTAACGAAGAAGAGTGAAGACCCAGGGGAGCCGCCTCTTTTCATCCCAACCGTATTCTAACGGGTGTCCAGAGGCCGGTTCGTGAATATATTTTTTAAAACTATTATTTAAGTTTATTGCTCTAATAGTTATTTTTTCATTGGGTTTACTTAGATCCAGATAAAATTTATTAGAGTGAGGTCTAGAAGGTTAAAGATTAGATTATTATTTTTATCCAGAGGTCTTAGTAAATGGTTGAAAATAGATTCGGTTCTGATGAGGTAGAGATTATTGATAGTAGAACAATGATTATTAACTTGAAACCAAGAGTACGTGTAGTTTCCTTTAAACTCGATGAGAATACTCTTAAAGCATTCGATCAATTCATGAAAAAATATGGTTTAAACTCTAGAAGCATGGTTTTAAAAAGCATAGTATCGGCTCTGGTTAAACTTAGCGAAAATATCGGTAATGGTAAACTTATCGAAATATGTATGGCTGCTAAATACGTTGATGGAGAAGAGAAAGTCGCCAGTATATGTTTCAAAACATAACTATAGATCGTAACTTACTCCGTTTTTGTTAAACTATCTAAAACAATCTTAACAATATCGGCGGGTAGATTAATATAATGTGCTAATCTCTCAACACTAACGTTAGAGCCTAGTTCCTCTAAAGCTTTCTTAACTGCAGTAATAGCTTCAATATAATATACTCTCCTACTAACCCTTCTCCTAGCTACTAAACCTATCCTATTCAATTCAGATAGATACTTAGATTCAACGGTTCTAGGCCTTCCCGTTATTCTAGAAACATCCTCGGCTGTTGCTTCTTTCAATTGAATAACTGCACTCAATGTTTTCCATAATGGTTGTGTTAAAATAATATTTCTCTTCATTAAAACTCTAATATCGTATATGTTATTCAAGGACTCAGTCTCCAATTCCAGACACCATCTGGAATTCTTAACAGAGCAATGATCTATATTTATTTGTTAGAGTTTATAAATATTTGTTTTTCATTAGAATAACCATAATATTATCGTTATATACATTACAGTGTTAAATAAAATCGTCTTAGCGTAAGAAAGATTTAATTCGTATTTCGGGGATTTAATTTATTAGGGAATTCACACTACTATATTGAGGATTAACACCGATATGAGGGTTCGAATTTGAAATGGTTGTTTCTAAGTGGTGAAAAACTTAAGGAGTGTATAGATAAGTTTCTTATACACTACGACTATGTGGTTAAAACAGTTTATAAACTTGGAGAAATAAGTCGCACTATTGTTGCACACGATGTTAAATCAGCTGAATCGATATATAACGAGATCTGGGTTGCTGAGAGGAACGCTGATAACGTTAAGAGAGAAGTTATTGGTTTAATTAGTGTTCCATTTATTGATGCTAAAGACCGTGAAGATATATTGATGCTTATGGATAAAGTTGAAGAAATAGCTTCTCACGCAAAATCCGCTTCTAAACTAATAGTTATGATTAATAAGTTAGATATTAGAGTTGAATCTAGAGTTGCTGAAGTTATTATGAAAATGGTTGATAAAACTATTAATGCGATGGACGAGTTAGTACAAGTTGTCAAGAATATAGGAGAACCTATTGATAGAATCACCAATAATATTGTAAAAATTAAGAATACCGAAGAAGAAATTGACGAGCTTAGGTTTGATGCGTTATCTCACTTATTCAGTAGATGTAGTGAGAAACTCGATGTTAGTTGTATAGTTACGAAAGATTTGATAGATGAAGTAGAGAAAATAAGTGATGTTTGTGAAGATGTATGTGATCTAGTAAAATTAATATCCCTATCTAAATAAATGGGAATATTCTAGTTAGGATAGAGGGCCGGTAGCTCAGCTGGAAGAGCGCCGCCCTCGCACGGCGGAGGTCCCGGGTTCGAATCCCGGCCGGTCCATTACTCACTCTACTCTATGATCGAACTCTCATCTCAATTATTGTTAATGGAGCAACATCGTATATTGGTAGGTTTTTCTCATAGCTAAATCTTGTGTATATCTCTTCACCTAACCCTATTATGGATTTGTTGAGTTGAGCTATAGGTACAGCTACTTCTAGTGATTTAACTGGTTGAACCCTCTCTTTATCTTTCAAAACAGCTATTTCGGGAAATATTCTGATTAATCCATTATAGGTCTCTGCTTTAACGATATTTTCAACCACTATTATTTTCTTAAATTCATTTTCAGCTTCATCTAAACTCCAATCTCCCGGTTTAACAACTAATTGGTGATACATAGATTTAGGTTTAGTAAATAAACCTCTACCATTACCTGCTTTAGACTCATCTACGCATAATCTGCTTCTCAAGTAATCTACGACAAATCCATCTTCAATAAGTGTTCTCCTCCAGGCTGGATAAACTTCATCATCAAATAATCTTCTTAAAGGACCCGGGTAGAAAGGGTCTTCATAAATTCTAATTCCATCACCAATCCTGGTGTTCAAACCAATTTTAAGAGGTTCATCGGCTTCTAGTAAATGAGCGATTTCATGATATAGAGAACACGCTGCATCATTCTTTAGAACAACGATCCAGGGACCAATATATACTGGATTAAATCTCCTAGCTTTAGCTTGATTCATTAACATGTATTGGATTTTCTCAACAATATCTTCGGATATATCAACGTGTTTATCCATAAAAACATAGTTCAAACCTGTAGATAGTAATTGGCCAGCGTGGATTGCATAACTATATACATATAGTTCGTTCAACCATCTATCTTCTATAGCTTCAACACCATATTCTTCTACAATGTGTTTAACTCTCGATCTCCTAATAATAAATATTGATTCACAACCAAAACCTTTAGATTTAAGTTCAGAGCATATCTTCTTAATGATCTCTAAAGCATCATCATAATCGACTGGATTATTAAAACTCACGGATCCTTTATAGAAATTCTGTTCAGGTAGTTCAACATTGATCGATACTCCAAATGTTCTAGCGTGTTTCATTACTATACTTTCTAATTCATCAAACTTCTTTCCCTGAGCACTTGCGACAACTACATTATATGGGGTATAGAGTTTAACAGAGCTATATTCAGAAGCAAATCTATTATCTTCAATACTGCCATCTCTATAAGCTACTTCTAGCGTTTCTTCAACAATAGCGGATTTGATGATGAATGCTTTCAATCAGTAAACCCCATTAAACAATAATGTTATAATACTTATCAACGTTTTCACATTTTTAGAATACAGGTGTATGAATGGGATGAGTAGAAGTTTTGTTAGTATTGCTTCAGCTTCTAGAGAGGAAATGATCGGTAGAGAAGTATGTGTGAGGGGATGGATATATAGAAGGAGTGTTGTTGGAGGTAAAGCATTTGTAAGAATTAGGGATTCTACGGGAACTATGCAGGTTGTTTTAACGAGAGGAGTATTTAGTGATGAACTCATCGATAAAATTAAAAACATAGGTTTAGAAGCTAGTGTTGAAACCTGTGGTATTGTTCGTAGAGAAAATAGGGCTCCCGGAGGTTTTGAAATAGAGGCGAATTATTTCAAAATCGTTGGTGATAGTAGGGATTTTCCAATTAAAGGATACGAGGGTATAGATTACCTTCTTGACAAGAGACACTTATGGATTAGAAGTAGATACATGGTTAACTTATTAAAAATAAAACATACTGTTTTGAAAGCCGGTAGAGATTATTTTATCACTAATGGATGGTGGGAAACAACACCCCCAATACTTACGGCATCAGCTTGTGAAGGAGGAGCAACACTGTTTCCTGTTCAGTACTATGAGAAGACAGCTTATTTGAGCCAAAGCGCTCAACTATACCTTGAAGCACTCGTATTTAGTTTAGAGAAAGTTTGGAGTCTTACACCGAGTTTTAGAGCTGAGAAGTCTAGGACGAGGAGGCATTTAGCTGAGTATTGGCATTTAGAAGCCGAAGCCGCTTGGTACACTATGGATGATATGATGAAAGTCGTTGAAGAACTTGTTTCATATATTGTAAGTAGAGTTATTGAGGAGAGGAGGAATGAGTTGGAGGAGCTAGGTCGCGATATTTCAAAACTCAGTAATGCTCTACAAACCCCATATCCGAGAATTAAATATGATGAAGCAATAGAGATCCTTCAGAGAAAGGGTTTGGATATTAAATGGGGAGACGATTTCGGCGCTGATGAGGAAAGGGTTTTAACAATGGAGTTTGACCAACCGTTCTTCATAACTCATTTCCCAAGGTGGGTTAAAAGCTTCTACATGAAGATTTGCGATGAGGATGATAGAGTTGTTCTTGGTTTCGACCTTCTCGCTCCAGAGGGTTATGGCGAAATCGTAGGTGGTGGTCAGCGTGAAGATGATTATAATAAGCTCGTAGATAGAATCAAGGAGCAGGGATTGAAAATCGAAGATTACGAATGGTATCTTGATTTAAGAAAGTACGGTAGTGTCCCACATAGTGGTTTCGGTCTAGGTGTTGAAAGACTCGTTATGTGGATTGCCGGTATAGATCATATTAGAGACGCTACCCCATTTCCGAGATTTAGAGGTTGGATTACGCCTTGATTAGACGTGGTAATCCAGCGGAGAAGTATAGGGATGTGACAAAATTACTTAAAGCTATGTATGGAGATGTTAATGAGAGGGATTTCGTAATATCTCATGTTCTTAACAAAAGTTTGTTTGAATTCATAGTTGCTACTGTGCTTTCTCAGAACACTAGTGATAAGAATGCTTTGAAAGCTCTTAATTATTTGAAGAAAGTATTAGAAGGCGATTTATCTCCAGAAAAAATAGCTAGATTAAGTTATGAAGAGTTAATAGATGCTGTTAAACCAGCTGGAATGCAGGAAGTTAGGTCTAAAATTATTAGAGAACTCGCAGAATTTTTTCTAGATGAAGAAAAGGTTAAGAACCTTATTAATGAGATTAACAGTGGTGATATTGAGTACGCTAGATTGGTTTTAAAATCTCTACCTGGAGTTGGAGATAAGACTGCAGACGTCGTTCTCTTAATGTATCTTGGTAAACCAACGTTTCCAGTAGATACGCATATTGCTAGAATTACAAATAGATTAACGGGAGAAGCTAGGAAAAGCTATGCTGAAATAAGGAGGTTTTGGATGAAGATACTGGAGCCCAAGGACTACTTAATTACACATTTACTCCTCATAACTCATGGTAGGAAAACATGTAAATCCAAGAGACCATTATGTAACAGATGTTTATTGAAAACAATGTGTAGCTTTTATCAATCGACAAAGGCGTAATAGCATTGTTACAACTCATACAAAACTAGGCTTATGCAAATTAAACTTATATCACTGCTCTCATATGATGTGTATTTTTACTATTTTCCAATTATATTATGCATCCATAACATTACCATTATATGTTGTTCGGTAGCAAAAATGGAACTGATATTGAAGGTAGATCGTCAGCACACCCATTTTTATGGTGATGAATTACGGTAGTGGTCTAGCCATTAAGTAAGCGTCTTCACCATCTAGATAATAGTTTTTAATAACTCTAATCTTCTCGTATCCAAGCTTCTCATATAGATTTATAGCTGGCGTATTCGAAACTCTAACTTCAAGATATGTTTCTTCACATCCATATTCATTATAAAGACTCTTCATAGCGTAAGCCATTAAAGCGTATCCTAAACCAATACGTCGATAATCGTGTAGAACAGCTAAACTAACGATATGCCCGCTCTTCACAAGAAGTTTCTTATAGAAACCCGGTTTAATCTCAACTCTACACATAACGTAACCAACAATCTTGTTGTCGGGGGATTGGGATACATAGAACGATTTACCATGATTCTTCCACAATTCATAGAAGAATTCAAATGGATAATTCTCAGGTAAACAAGTATAATTCAGATCTCTAACCGAAGACAGATCTTCTTCACGAGCAAGCCTAATTTCGAATCCTCTAGCCTTAGTTTCCATTCTCCTAATAGCTTCATTAAATAATTCATCAACCCCCGGTCTACGTTTCTCTACGAGATCCTTGGATTTAAAGATCAAGATATACACTCTCCTAATTTCCACATCAAGAATTATATATTTGGAATATAACTCTAAAAACGATTTTCGTAAAATAATGGTTATTGTTAAAGCTAAACGGTGGAATATAGTGGTTTTTGGAGAAACGCTGGTTTATAGAGATTATCTACCTTTACTCGGCAAGAAGATCGTTGTAGGTCTAACAGCAGGGGCGGCTATATATAGGTCGATGGATTTGATAAGAATGTTGAGGAGAATGGGTGCTGAAGTAAGAGTTGTAATGACTCGTGAATCAACTAAATTGATTGGCACGGAGCTTGTTAAATGGGCGGCTGGTTCACAACCATATGTTGAAACAACGGGTTGGGTTGAACACGTTGAACTAGCTAAGTGGTGCGATACCACAGTTATTGCTCCAGCAACTTTGAAAACCATGGTTAAAATCGCTAATGGATATACTGATGAATTATTACCACTACTAGCCACCGTTTCTTTAGGTTATGGGAAAAGAGTTATTGTTGTTCCAGCTATGAATATTGGATTGTATAGAAGCCCACAATATGTTAATACTGCTGATAAACTTGAGAAACAGGGAGTTGTGGTCATACCACCATTAATCGAGGAGGATAAGGCTAAGTACCCTCCCCTCGAAGACCTAGCTTACTGTATTGAAGTAATAACTAGTAGAGGTGTGGATTTAAAGGGGAGGAGATTTCTCATAACTTCAGGAGCGACGAGGGAATACATAGATCCGGTTAGGGTTATAACGAATCCAAGTTCTGGTTTAATGGGTAGGTTATTAGCATTAGAATCAGCTTGTAGAGGAGGAGTTGTAGATTATATTAGAGGATTCGTTACAGTAAAGACGCCTTATTTGGTTCGCGAATACATTGGTTTAACTAATAGTGAATTGGCTAATTGGATCGAGAGGCTCACTGATCAATACCTTTATGATGCAGTTATTCTAGCGGCTGCTCCAGTAGATTTCACTGTTTTAAGTAAAAGTAGTAGGAAAATTGAGAGTAGAGCTACCGAGACTTTAACTATAACTCTAAAACCAGGCATTAAGGTTGCTAAATATGTTTCTAAAAAGAATAAGCCACTTGTCAAAGTAATCTTTGCTGCCGAAACAACCGATAATTACGAGGAACTCGTTGAAAAAGCACGTGTTAAAATAATTGATTATGAAGCTTCATTCTGTATTGCTCACAGATTAAGTAGTGAAGCCGGATTTACATCGGAATACCTAGATGCTTGTTATGTAGATTTAAGTGATTCAGTATGTTATGGTAAAGTTAGGAAAGAATTTATTGCTAGAATGATCATAGATAGAATTTCAACAATGTTATCTAGAAATTTCGCACACTAAGAAAAATCTATTACTAATTTAGATTCGGAAGCTTCTCTAAGCCGATCCAAAATTCTTCTAACAGCTCTCTGAAGAATAGCATTATTATCGTACTTCTCAATAATACTCCTCAAATCACTCTTGTCTACGTTCTTCAACTCTCTAGCTAGCAATACCATGTGCTTCATTGCTCTAACAACATTATCAACAATAGTTACATCAGCTGCTCTCGCAGTCCTCGAGAAGGGGTTCAGATCTATCGCTATAACTTTCTTACCGATTTTCTTCAAAGCTTCAGTTCTATCACCATCCTCTAATGGAACTAGAACAACGTCTGCTATCAAAATACCTCTTGGACTAACTCTCCTCCTCTCGCTGAAGAGTTCAGGTATTGTTGATGAAGCATCTTCACCAACTCCTAAAACTTCATCAGCACCATGTTTCTTCAACCAATTAGCTATAGCTTCTTCTCTTTCTGGAGTTCTATAGAATAAGTTTACTTCAATTTTACTATTCGTTAATTTAGCTAATTCAACTACTTCATTTGGAACAAGAGCAGCTACATTTCCATTAACGCTAATAACTGGTTTTTCAGCAGTTAGTAGTAAAGCCACAGCTACTTTAGCTGCTTCATATGCGAAATCATGTGTCTTTTCGCCTAATAGATAATCGAAGCATTCTCCTCTACCATGAGCGATCAAACCTTCTACAGCAACAATCCCCATTCTGAATCCATCAACGAGTTTCTCTCTAATAATCAAGCTATCTCTACGTGGATGATTGGGAGGTATGAACAACTTCTACACCTTTAGAGCAAATACTTGATTCTATACATATGAATCCTTTCTTTAAAAGATCGTTTTTCAAACCACTATCGTAGTTTTTCTCAACCCAAATTATTAACGCACTTTTCTTCAGATAATAACCTATAACGCTTCCCCTATATTTAGTTAAAACCTCATCAATAGGGCTGTAATTGAATAATTTACGTGTAAATAAATTAGCGTATTTGAAAAACGATTCTAGATTTAATTCGCTAATTAATTTCTCTAAAAGCTCGTTGGCATAAATGTAATTATCGAGTCCAACACGATTAAGCATATTAGGAGTGAATTCTTGAGTTCTCGAATAGCAAGCCAGTATTAGTGGTTTAAACCCTAGATTATCGATTTTAATAACGGAGGCTTTCGACGGCGAACCCGGTTTAATCCTAATAACGAATCCACCATGAAATTCGGCGACAACGTCTCCCAACCCAGTTTTATATATAACTTCAGCTTCGTGAGCGTAGTCGATACAGTTTCTATAATGATTACTTGAGCATGAAACTACAGCGTAAGCTATTGATGCAGCAGCCGATACTCCAAAACCCGCTCCTAGAGGAACCGGCGTATACGCTGTTAAAACAATCGTCTTTCCCGTCCTCTTAGAAATATGTGAAGCGTGATTATTCAGAACACGTTCTCCATTGAGAATAATCGATGAATACTTTTCTTCAGCGTAACTACGGGTTTCTAGAAAAAGCTCTAGATTCAAACCAGCGCCTCTACTCCCGGTTTCTAATGGGTTTTCGCTAAAATATGGTATCCATAATCCGGAAACGTGTAGCGGGACCTTAACTTTTATCAATAGGCACTTACCGTTTCAAAACTAAGTATTTTTCATAAACGTAAGGTAATAGTTTGAATCCTTCACTAATAAGTCCTAACGATCCTTTCAAACACTCTCTTTCAGTAAATTTCTTAACGCTATCGGGCTCAACCCCCGGAACCCATAACGCTATTGGAACAGGGTCGTCGCTGTGGCTCCTACGTGATGGGGGTGTCGCGTGATCGGATGTTACTAGTATAGATAAATCGTTGGGTTTCTTACTTATAAGTGGTTGAATATAGAACCTATCGATCTCTTCTATTTTCCTAATTTTACCTTCAATATCGCCATCGTGACCCGGTTCATCCGGTCCCTTTAAATGAACGTATACTAAATCATATTTTTCTAATGCTTTAATTGTTGTTTCCAATCTCAATTCATAATCCTTAGCTGGGTTACCAGTTGGAGGTTCGATTTCAATTACATCAGCTCCCAGCATTCTACCAATACCGATCTCTACCGGCATTTCAGCTATTACACATACTCTACAACCATATTTCTCATTAATACTCTGCACTCTAGGTAGCTTTGAACCAGCATCTCTAAGTAGAATAGCATTTGCTGGGGGTTCGCCTCTAGCAACTCTCTCTTTATTAATAGGGTGATTCTCCAGTATTTCAATAGCTTTCTCGACGAAAACATTAGCTAATTCAGCAGCAATATTTGCTTCTACACTATCATCCAGCGGCTCTATTCTTTTCAAAATAGGCTGGAAATCCTCAACAGCTACACTCATCAACCCCTTTCTAACGTAAGCTGGGTCGTTATTGCTAACCATAGGCGATAGTTTATGCTCCCTACTACCTATGACAACTACAGCTCTATGTCCTACAGTTGCTTTTACATTAGCGTATCCACCATACTTTCCAAGCTCTAATCCATTTAGAGCACTAGCGAGTTCTCTGGATTCACGAGTAGTTAAACTTCTGCCAACTCTCCTATCAATAATTCTTCTCGATGAAGAATCTATTGTTGCGAAATTAGCTCTAAAATATATTTCATAATCCTCTCTTATACTCAAACCTGCACCGAGAGCTTCGATCACGCCTCTACCTGGATATACGTTATGGGGATCATACCCGAGTATGGATATTACAGCTTCGTCACTCTCCGGCGCAATACCTTTTGAAACACTATACATAGCTCCACATAATCCATTAGTAGCTATAGTGTCTAAACCGGGTTTAGTAGCTTTCTCGAGAGAAGTTATGGGGTCTTCTAAGCTATCTGCGACGCCGTCAATAACTAAGTAGAGTAATTTAGGTTTCTTATACAAACCCATCATTCTTCAACACAAATATATGGGTTATATTAATTGGTTAATTATAGCGTATTACACATAAATAGGTTTGTAGTGTTTTGACTAGGAAGTTCTTAAAACAGATTGCTCAAGAAGTTCTTGGACCAGAAGATGCTAGGAGAATATGGGGTAGAATGGAATTCATAGGGGATATTCTACTGATTAGAATACCTTTTGATATGGATATATCTAAACTCAAAGTCCTAGCCGATAGGATTCTGAAAGAATTCAAATATGTTAAGAGCGTATGGGGAGGTTATCCTGGTGTTAAAACAGAGTATAGAATTAGGGAATTCGTACACCTAGCTGGTGAGGAGAGGAGCGAAACTATATATAGAGAACATGGTTGTTTATTTAAAGTCGATTTTAGAAAAGTATATATTTCTCCATCATTGAGTTACGAACATGCACGTATAGCTAAACTCGTTAGAGACGGTGAAGTAGTAACAAATATGTTTGCTGGTGCGGGGTTATTCAGTATCGTAATAGCTAAACACGCTAAACCAAGAATCGTGTATAGTATTGATATAAATCCTCATGCTTATTACTACATGGTTGAGAACGTGAAATTAAACAAAGTTGAAAATATCGTTATCCCTCTTTTGGGCGATGCAGCAGAGATCATATCAACACAACTTAGAAATACTAGTGATAGAGTTCTTATGCCATACCCTGATATAGCTCTAGAATACTTGATTTACGCGATTAATGCGATTAAGGAGAAGGGTTATATCCATATATACCTACACGTATCTAGCGGTAGAGAGGAGGATCCTGTATTAACTGCTGAAAATATTGTTTGTAATAAGCTGAATGATTTAGGTTACAACAAGTTCGTTATTGAGAATGGTAGAGTTGTTAGAGAAGTTGCTCCACGCAGATACCAGGTTGTTCTAGATGTCTATATTGATAAAACCTTTTAGGACTCCCTAGCTTTACGTTTCTTCTCTTTTGTTTTCTCTACTTGAACTTCTATTGCTTTAACACCAACATTCATTAGTTTCTTAATAACAGCATCTACGAATTTAACGTGATTTCCTTTTTGACCAATGAATGCACCATAACCTTCTTTTTCTACTTTAACAACGAGATCAGGTCCTGCGAAATCAACATCTTGAATAAACTTATAGATCCAGCTTACCGGATGCACAGATCTAATCAAGGGTTTGAAATCCAAGGTTAGTTCAACAGCTCTCAGTTTCAAACTAGTATCTGCTTCAATAGCTTCTATTCTCTCACCTCCCTTACCGATAACTCTACCTAAATAGCCTTCTTTAGCTACGATCAGAGCGTCCGGCACATTATCTGATTGTATATTGAAGTTCTTCTTTTCAGCAATAAATTCAACAACTGTTACTACATCAGCGTCTGGTGAATGAACCTTGATTGAATCAAGAATTTGTTTTTCAGATTCGCTAAGTTCCCTACTCCTCATCCAAGTCTCTAATAATAGTTTAAGACCCCTCTTAGCCCCCGGTCTAACAACATCTTTTAAACCTAGATCAATTACTTTAGCTGTCGATTCTCCAAGAAGTATTTCTCTAAGTAGAACAGCTGTATTTCCTCTACATTTACCTTTCTGGAACACGGGGTCTCCAGCAATGATCAGCCTGCTATTATTACCTATTCTAACCATGATCTCTACAGCACTCTCTAAATTAACGCATTGCGAATCATCTAGGAATATTATTGAGTTATCAAAAGTTCTGCCTCGAAGATAGTGTGAATCAGCAATAACGATCCTGCCCTTCTCGATCTCTTCTCTAACAATACTCCAATCAACGAATCCGGAGAGAATATCTTTTAAGTAACTTACAGCTAAATCGTAGTAGAGAGATCCAGCTTCTGCTGATGTAAGTTCTTTTCCCGTAACGACGTCGACGACTGGTCTAGCTATTATGAATCTACTATACTCCCCCTTCATAACTGAATCAATACCATAAGCTATTGCGAATAAGCTCTTACCGGATCCTGTTGGTCCAAAAATACCGATAATTTCATATTTCTTATCTTTAAGAACATGTTTAATCTCTTCTTGACCAGGAGTTAGGGGATTTATTGATTCAAATATATTTACTGAACTCATACGTCTAATACCCGATCAATAGATGTTTATTCAATGTGTTTAACTTAAAGTTAAGTTAATTAAGTTTACTAAAAAATAACATTATACTTAACTAAATCAGTATTAGGATTGATTCTATTGGCTTATCGTAAAGCTATTGCTCTAACTAGAAGAGTTAGTGTTAAACCAACTAATGTCAAGGTTACGGATACTTATATGGAGTATATGATCGGTCCAGCGAGAGTTAAGATAACATTCGAAACCCCTCCAAAATACAATGTCTACGAACCAACCCTTAGCGAGGATGGACAGAAGCTTCTCGAGAGAGTTATTGAAGAGCTTTATTTGAGTTTGAGTTATGAAGAAGCTAAAGATCCGGAGAAAGTTGTTGCACATGCTGAAAAGATCGCGGCTGTTCTAAAAGGTTTACATATTTTCCGTAGAGAGTATGAAGCTTTCAGATATATGTTGCTTAGAGAAATACAAGGTTATGGTAGATTGGACGTTTTATTTAAAGACCCTTATGTTGAAGAGATTAGTATTGAAGGGTCTGGAGTACCCGTAGCTATTATTCATAAAGAAGTTCCTGGAGCTAGATGGATCGATACAAATATCGTTTTCGCTGATGATGATGAACTAAACGCTTACTTAACATGGGTTAGCCAAAAAGTCGGTGTCGTTCCATCAACAGCTTTCCCAATAGTAGAGTACTCGTTACCAGAAGGTCATAGAGTTATCGTATTCTTCGGTAGAGAAGTTACTGGTAGAGGTCCTGGTTTAACGGTTAGAAAGTTCCCCGAAGAACCCTTTAACGCTCCAAAACTCCTAGCTTACGGTACGTTATCTCCACTCATGATGGCGTATCTATGGCTTTTCGTTGAGAATAAAGCATTCATATTCGTAATAGGCGAGATGGCTTCAGGTAAAACAACTACTTTGCAAAGTCTACTCACACTAGTCCCTATTGATGCAAAAATCGTTACTATAGAGGATACTCCTGAGCTTAGATTACCGCATACTCATTGGCAACCGCTATATACTAGAACTAGTTTCGCAGTTTCTGAAAGTGGTAGTAGAACCGATATTGGTTTAATGGAGTTACTCAAAGCATCACTTAGAACTAGAGCTGATTACGTAATAGTCGGTGAATCTCGTGGACCTGAGGTTCAGTATCTTGTTCAAGCAGCCGCTATGGGTCAGGGTTCTATGAGCACATTCCACGCTGGTTCAGCATATGAAGCTCTCGTTAGGCTTAGAAGCCCGCCTCTAAATGTTCAGGAATCATTCCTAGCATTAATATGGGCTGTCGCGTTAATGAGGAGAGTATTAAGTCCACAGGGTAGGTGGGTTAGGAGAATTGTGAGAATATGGGAAATAATTGCTAGTGAGAGAGGTGTTGAACCTATGGAGATGTTCCAATGGGACCCCACTACGGACACCTTTGTTCCAGACGACCCAGAAGAAGTTGTTAGAAGAAGCTTTAGGCTAAAGATGCTCTCAGAAATTAGAGGGTGGAGTGAAGAAGAGCTACTATTCGAGCTTAAGTCGAGAATGGAATTCTTGAAGAAACTAGTTGATGAAGGCGTTACTAGTTTCGAAATAGCTAGTAAGAGGATTATGGAGTTCTACAAGGAGAAGATGGAGAAGAGAATTAAGAAATAGTATTTCTCAGATCTCCGAGTAATGGAATACTATAAATCAATGGGCTTGATAAAAACCTGAATTTTATAGTCGAATCAATGTATCTGTTCGAATCTATCGTCTCTGCTTTAATCAATTCATCTAGAGCAACAATTACATCATCATCAATATAGATCTATCTTCTAAACTCATCGGTTAAAGGACTCGCACAGAACGTTCCTCTATTCTTCAACTCAACTATACTATCCCTTATAGAAATCAATTTACTTCTTCTATCTTCAGAACTTAATACTCCAATTCTTAGAGATTGTAGATTATTTTTGATGTTCTCTAGAATAGAATATAATTTATTTAACTCGTTGTAACAGATACATGTATGTGTTTCGCGAAGTTTAGTTAATTGAATAGAATCTTTCTCATATCTATTAAGTAGCGTGTTAATTCTTGAAGTAATATCTGCAAGTTTCTCATCAAAATATTTAATCTTTTCTTTCAACTCCTTATATTCAGCTTTCTTAAAGTTCTTCTTATAAGCATAACCAGCCATTACTATAAGCAAGAATATGCTTAACCCTCCTGTAACTAAAATGTAAATATAGTTCCACGGATTCTCCTCGTATACCTGGAATACTGTTCTTGTGAATGGATCTAAGGTTGTTATTGAATCTATACTTATTATGGATAATCTCGTGTAGATTAAAGTTATGAGGACCAAATAGATAGAGATAAATACTATTGAGACTACAGCTGGGATTACGATTAAAGTAATGGTTTTCTTCATAAGCCACAATTTTCCTTTTAAAAACCCATATTCATCATTGATAATTCGTTTCAGCTCCTGTAATTTATCGATATTTTTCTTCAATACATCTATTCTACCTAGAGTTCTATAAACATCTTCACATATAGAAGGTGGAGTAGTTTGTTCAAGTCTTTTTCTTAATTTATCGATTTTTTCAATGATTCTAGTAAAGCTTTCATTAGCGCTAGCTTTCTCCAAAATAATCGACCGGTTACGTGATAGCAGGTGCTAGTAGGAATCTAACTTCTCCTTCAGATATTTTAAAAGCTAGTTTTAATGGCGAGTCGTTCGAGAACTCTATTGTAACAACATCGGCGACCCTAGTTAAACCAAGTATATTTCTGAGGAATTCCAATTGATAAGTGGATTTACTAGGTTTTCTAACCTCGAGATAAATTAGAGATGGTGAACCCATTGTTAATTTATTTTCTACTAGTGTTGTACCCTTACCTTTAAATACTATTGTTTTATCGTCTGGAGCAGCGATTTCAAGCTGGTCGCCAACGCTTTCAGCGTCCTTAATAGCGTGTTTAATTGTATCCGCCATTAACTGACCTCGAACATCGAATTCATAAGTCAACTCCGGAATTTCAGGTAATGGGATATCTAGATTTCTAAATTTATATACTCTTTTACCCAAAGCCTCTATTTTTACTATAACATCTTCGCCTTCCTGCTCTATAACGAATCTACTTCCTTTCTTAATTCCCTTCAATATTCTAGATAGGTTAGCAACCGATAAATTAATGTTGCTCTCTTTATCCACAACGTATTCGAGAAAGAGTGAGGATGGGATTTCAATTTCTATAAGAGATACTCTACCCGGATCCATCGCTCTCACCAGCAATTTATCTGGATATACTTGGAAAGCGACTTCATCAATCATTTTACTCAGGCAATCAATGATTTCTTTAAAGAACTTGCCTTCTGGATAAACAATATGTAATGTCATAACATACCCCACGAAACACTACTAATTTAACTAGATTTTGCTAGTATTATAAACTTAAGACCCCTAAGTAATTATTGGGGACTCGTATTGTCTATAAGATACTATTTTGAATTTATAGCGTTAATACTCATAGCTCTATTGCTGAATTCATCGCTAACTACTCCACAATTAACAACCACTAGGTATTATTGGTTGAACGTGTACTACAGCGATCAATCTTTAACTGACCCATCATCAGTCTCAATTATCCAAGACGGGTTTCTCGTATCATCACGAATAGGGATAACCGGAGATAAAATTGCTGTATTTAAAATCGATGAATCCGGAAACATTAGTTGGAGCATCACTTTGGATTCAAAAGGAAAATCCATGAATCGAATAGTTGGACTAGGTGTTCGTCATGTGCTTGTAAATACTATTGAAGGATATCCTTCAAAAATCGAGCTCCAATTCCTAAGTTTAGACGGAACAGTATTAACCCCGATTCATTTAAGCAATCCTCACTGGTTTAATATTCATGTTCAAGCTGTTTCAACTTTTGAAAATAGGTTATTTCTAATAATTGCTGAGTCCTTAACCCAAAGAATTGCAGTAATACTGGTTGATAATTTAGGTCGAGTCATGGATAGTAGGAGAATCAGTTTTAGAGGGATTGATTTAACTAATTTAAAAATAGATGGATTATGCTATTCTAGAGATGCTGATGCCGTAGTCACCGCTACTGTAGTTAAGAATAAAATATTATTAGTCTCGTTGGATTCGTGGAATGCTCGGATTAAATGGATTCGTACATTAGAATATTCGATAAATACCAGTAATATTGAAATTCGTGGATTGAGCTGTACAGCCAATTATTACGTTATCTTAACTAATCTAATAGAGAGTGGTATTTCCAAACCATATGTATCGTTTGTTTCAATAAATGGTGAGAAAGCTGTTCATTTGGTTATAGAGGGAATCGACAACTATACTCCTATATCTAGCGTGAATTACGGAGATAGAATCGTAATAGCTGGAACTACTGAAAACCCAACCGAGAAACCAAAATTGGTTTTAACAATTCTAAATAGTGAATGGAGTGTTTTAGATTCAATAGAGATTTCCATTAATAATGTATCTCAATATATTGGAGTCGAACCTGTAAAGGATGGTTTTCTCATATGGGGTAAATCAACTGTTAGAAATGTGGATGGATTATTTCTATTTAAAATTAAAGATATTATGAATATACCGAGATTCGAAAGTTTAAGTAGTGATTCAATATCTGTTAATGTGAACGTTTTAGATTCCAATTTAAGTACTGTAAGTTTCTCAGAAGAGAGTTTCTCTCCAACTAGCGAGTTCTCTAGATCTCCAATTGCGTCGAATTTAGTTATTAGAGTTGAGAGGGTGTACAGCTACGTTGAAGTAGGCGAATCAATGATTAAACCAGGTGTAGAAGAGAAAGTTGTGGATATGAAAAGCGTTAAAACAGGTTCTCTAACCATATTACTAGTTCCAATACTTATACCTCTCGTGGTGACATCAATTTTACTCATATATTTAACTATTAAAACTAAAAGTCTCTCATCGAGAAGGTCTTAGTATTAATGGTTTTATACTAAATGTTTCGAGAACTAATGGTAAATCTAGGAGGAAATTGTTAAGCTCCTGGATAGATACTATAATAGTATTACTATGCATTCTCAATATAGGTGTTGTTAGAGTTACTATGATAGGAATCGCTTCCGTAAGGTGTTCGAAATAAATCCATTTATTCCTAAATAATTGAATGTATTTTGAAAATTTCAGTACTCTAGCATAATGTTGCTCCGCCACATTCATAAGGTTCTTTATAGAACCCCCTCTACTCCAATGTTTACAATCTATAAATATACCTCTACCACTAACTGGATCAACACCTATAACATCTATTTCAAACCTTACGGGTTTCGAAACTCTAAGATTTAAATAAACCATGTAATTATTAAGTTCAAGTATTTCTGCAGAGATTTTTTCAAAATCTTTCCAATCAAGATACGAACTAATCTCCTTTATTGAACACCCCATGTTTAAAGCCATAATTGCTAATTCTAGAGGTTTACGTAATTTAACAATATCATTCTCAATCACTATTATGTTGCCTAATTCATTCAAGTATGAAACGATCTTATCAATAGGAATACGTGTGAATCCAAATAATTCTTTCAAACTAATTTCACGATACTTTAAAAGAAACTTGTAGAGAATAAGTGCTTCTCTATACATATATAACATACAACCCATGGATAATGATTAATACTCAATCGCCTTAACATGTATTTTGAAACTCCTAATTTAATTATACGTCTTATTTATGCGTAACTACAGTATTACTCATAATTTAATCTTAAGGGCTTCAAACAGGGTTCTAAGTTTCCACAGTATATTCCTAAACGCTATTCAATAAGTTTTAATTCCCTCTAGGTATCAAATGTGATTTATATAGTGATGAATTACCCTCGGAATGATTGGTGAAGACAACTTACCCTGCTGATAGATTCGGTCGGTGAAAATGTCTATTCTCGTAATTGGAGATACGCATATTCCAGATAGGGCTGAAACAATTCCATTTATGCTTAAGAATATAATTGAAGGGAAGAGGATTTGGGATACTGTTATATTTACTGGGGATTTGACTGGGAAGGAGGTTTTAGATTGGGTTAAAGATCTGGGTAGGAGAGTGGTTGTCGTTAGAGGTAATATGGATTACTTAGCTTTACCTAGGACTCAGACAATTGTAGTTGAGGGTCTTCGTATAGGTGTTCATCATGGAGATGGAGTATACCCTAGAGGCGATATTGACGGATTAACTAGAATAGCTAAACAGATCGATGCTAATATATTGGTATCGGGACACACCCATTCACCTTTCGTTAAAATAGGTGGAAATGGAGCGGTTCTTTTGATTAATCCAGGTTCTTTAACTGGAGTTTGGGGTGGTGGTGGGGGCTCTATGAAACCTTCATTCATGACATTAGATGTTTCTAAAGATAGTGTTGTTATAGAGATTTACGAGCTCGACAATGACGTTTATTTTAGAAAATTAATTATTAATAAATATGGGGGTGTATGGGTTTACGAATAGGTTTTCTTATATTGTACTATAGAGCGTATAAATAGAATCGTTACTATTATTATGAAGATCAATATTGCTAGTATTGCTAATTGATACCTATTTCTCATCGGTGATTCTGTAATTGCCCGTTTAAATAATTCGTCAAAATCTACTTCAGCATAACCTCCCTTATCGAGTTTTAATGATATTTTAATAGATAAGCCTGTTTCAGCTCTATAAGCTTCTACAATGTAATCTCCTGGAGGGATATAGCATACTCCTGTATTCATTAATGTAACTGTAAATGTTCTCGTAGAGTTGTTTCTATCTATGAATAAAACGTATGTAGGAACACTGCTAATATAATGTAGTTGAGCTGAATAAATAGTTGTATTAATGTAGTTAAGCTTATCCGCTGAAAAGCTTATTTCAACAGCATCGTATAGTTCTTCGGGACCTATATAGCATGTTCTAGAAATAACTCTGAGTAGTCCTTTACTTGATGGTAGAATGAGTATATCAGGTCCTCCACCACTGTACAAATACGATACGCTTCTATTAGCGTATTCATGGAAAGATATAGTTGCTTTAATTCCCCTTATTACCAGTATAGCCGGTTTATCAACGTAGCATACGAGTATTTTCTTAACACCATATTCTAAAGTAACGAACGTTATGGTTAATTTATCGTTTACAATGTTAACACTAGGGTTTGTAAGCATATAGCCGAGTTTGAAAACGAAGTTACCGTCGATGGAATATAGATATGCATATCTCTCAATACCTAATTTCTGAGATGTTATTAGGAAAATCCTGTAGTTTGGGAATAAAGCAACTCTATCGATATACTCGTATCCTACTGTACGTATTATAAAAAGCATTCTAGTTAAATTTTCATCATCGATTAATTCGTGAATCAACATGTTTCTCGTATATCCATATATTGTTATTAATCCAGTATCTTGATCATACGATGAATAGTAATCTACACTACTATTTATAACTCGATAGATCGAGTTTTCACCATCAAGTTCTAATTTACGGATCAAATCCTTATCTTTGAAAAACCAGTATATTAACGCATTGCTAGACGTATTGTATGTAACTACGAAAATCTCATCATTATAAAACGATTCAAAAACAACTTCTCCAGTAATATTCAACATTATTCTACTAATATTACCGTCCTTCGATACAATAATCAATTCACCAGAATCTACTAGTTTAACGTAATCACGATCAATGTAGAGCCTATCGGTATTGATGGGTTTCGATAAGCGTATCACTAATTTTTTCGTAGAAATATAGGTATCATTAACGTACTTGTACTCCACAACGTTTAAGTCACAGACTTGTCTACATGTTTGTATCACTAATGTTAATTTATCCGTCCAGATTCTAGCTCCAATTACTGAACCGATAGTTTCTAAATTGTGTTTAATTGATTTAGAAGATGCATAGCCGAAAATTAACAACCTATTAGTCGTTAATACTAGTATATACCCATCTACTTTAAACGCATTTACAAATGATTCACTACTGTCTAAATCAATTGCTTCATCAATAATGCTATTATTCGCTAAATTAAAGTAGAATAATCTATTCTTAACAATTGCGACAACTTCATCTTCATCATATAGGATACTGATTCTCTCATAAGTTCCTGAACTATAGAATGTTTTTTCAAAAACTCTACTCAAGTTATTCATATTAAAAACAGTAATGTTGTATCTATAAGTTGCGTTAAAGAGATCGTAACTAAACAGGAATAAGTAATTTTTAATTACAAAGAGATCAAGAATATTGTCTTCAACGAGAGAAGCAAGCTCTATTCTAGTTGTATTAATGATTGGTGGGAAAATAGGTGTTGGTTTTAGTGACATGAACTTATCTATAGCTTGAGCTTCTTGTACAAAATTCGTTAAAAATATTGATACGAAAATCAGTAGTAACATAGTTTTTCTAAACAGTTTTTTCCACCTAAAATTCCGTTCCCGATCAGTTGTTAAACTTTAATCAAATAGTTTGTGATAATGATGATTAATGTTTAATAAAGTATCGTTGATCGTATTATCTGAATCCTATTAATTAAAAGAATATGGTGATCGCTATTAGTAGTAGAGGTGGTTAACGTGTTATTCGAAAATTGTTTTAAGTATTTATACCGATTATATGAAAACTCGTTACTATAAGGGTAGCGTTGAGTGTTTAAATTTGAGTATTAGAAGAAGAGGTTTTTCGCATGAGAGGGATCTCGTTATAAAATTGTGGAAGAAGGGGTTTGCCGTAATTAGAGCTCCAGCTAGTGGTTCTAAAGCTAAGAGAATGGTATATCCAGATGTTGTAGCTATACGTAATGGTATTACTATAGTTTTTGAAGTTAAATCATCTAGTAGAGCTAGAGATATCTATATTGATTCAAAACAAATTCATAAATTAATCGAGTTCGCTAAGAGAGCTGGTGGTTTCAGCTATATCGCTATTAAACTAATCGGTACAGGCGAGTGGAGATTCGTATCTACAGATATGTTGGTGAAAACAGCTAGTGGTAGATTTAAGGTTTCGAGAGAAGCTATAGAGAAAGGATTGGATTTGAAAGAGCTCGTTTCCATAACCGGTAAATTCAAGAAGTTAGATGAGTTTCTAAACAGGTAGTTTAGAGTATAGGAGTTCATATAGATTAATGAATTTTAACCATATGTTTTCCGTATTGTTGATCAGTAATGAATAGCCTCTATACGCAGCTCCAGGTGATGCTACATAACCATTGTAACACGGTTCAATACATTTACCTGTAATCACGATTCTAGGTTTTAATATATCAACTAGATAATCTATAGTTTCGACATAGCCATTACGGCAACAACAATATTTTAAACCAGGATAGTATGTTAGGAGAACCTCAGCTTTATCACTAGTGTTAATTTTCTTTAACGATTCGTTAAAAGCTAAACTGGTGAAGAAAGCTTTCAAACCATCGAGATCCATAAATCTAGATTCAACGAATAAACCATGTTTTTTAAATGCATCTATAGTTGAAGGATCATCGAGATTACCGGCTAAACCTATGATTTTTAAATTAGATTTAGCTAGATCAGCTATTATCGTAGGCGATATAGTGTTTGCGAGTAATACGATGTAATTAACTTTCAATGATATTGAAAATATTTTAATGAGACTAGCAACTGTTCTATTACCACGCAGATCCGTTAAAACCAATAAACGAGTCAAACTAAACCAACCATTTAATATAGGAGTGTGTTTCTCTAATACCCACGAGAATTCTACATACTCCTTCATCATTCACCTGGAGTAACCCCCTAACCATACACTTACCGCCCTCATAGAATACCGGCGTATAGAGTGCTTCAAACGATAAAACATAAATTGGGTCGCTACACGGCTTCACTCCACCTCTATATTCGAAAGATTCTATAAAACCTATAGATGGGTAATTCAAAGCCTCCAGTCTTCCTTCAAACAAAACCAAACCTTCTATAAACCCAATATTAATCCACTTCTCCGAATTCTCCATCGAACGGTATATTCCATCATTATAGCTAATAGAATATTCTCTACCACGGAAAACCCCTCTTCTCCATCTTCGATAAAATAATGATGCTTCAGTAGGTGTTAAACCGGTTAACTCAGATACTCTTAGACACCAAGCTCTAAACCCATCATTACGCATATCTTTAAATATTGATGGATTTTCATTAATGAATTCCACTACATCTCTACTTTCTTTCAAACCGTACACTACAATATCAATATCGCTAACTCTAGGGTTATGGATTCCAACTAGTAGTGAACCAGTCAATCCAACTTTATTGTAAGCGTTTGTTGAATACATTATCTCAGAAATAGCTTCTAGAGACACGATCTCCAACTCATCTCTAACTACACTGATTATTTGCTTCACTTTTTCAATTGGATTATAAATCCTCTTAACCATACTAACCGGTATTACCGGTACTTCCGCTCCATACGCTATTGCATAGGTTCTCCAACACGTTGATCCATATACCTGTGGTATAGTGTATTGTTTTACAACTCTATTGTAAAAACCAAAAATCCCTTTCCACAGCTTTTCAGTACTAGATAATCTATATTTCACGTACCCAACTATACTTGTATTATAATGGCAATTACCGGTAACTACAGCTAAACTATTATCATATAGTTCTAAGTAATAGTGATCTAGAACTCTAAACTCTCTATTAAACGTTTCTCCTCGAAACTCTAATACCATCACCAATAACCCAATATTCACCATCAACTCTCTTCTCAAGCTTAAATATCGGAACCTCTTTCTTAATCCTCTCGAGAACTCTACTAGCGGTTTCAAAAGCTTCTTTTCTAGAAATAGATGCTACAGCGATATAAACAGTTGGTTCACCAGGTTTTAAATTCCCGAATCTATGAATTGCTTCAACAACAAAAACTCCCGGATACTTTGATTCCTCTTCAATGATTTCACCGAGTTTACGAGTAGCGTATGGTTCATAAACAGTATACTCCAGTTCCTTTACTTCAACACCATTTATTTCTTTCTTCACGAATCCAATGAATAACACAACGGCTCCAGCTTTAAAACCGGATTTAGCAACTACTTCCTCAACGAGTTTATTGAGATCGACTTTATCCCTAATTATTCGTGAAGAACTACTCACCCGCTAACCCCCCGAAGCTGGAGGTATGAAAGCAACCTCGTCTCCATCTTTCAATGCAACTGGCGAATCATGCACTGAACCATTTATCAATATTATTGGTTTGATATTCTCAAAAATTTCTTTTAAATCCGGGTATTTTGTTAGTAGTTTGGAAATAAGGTCTTCTATAGTGGATCCTTCATCAACATCGATGTAAACATTATTAACAACATCGCTATATACAGAAAAGAATTTAACAACTACACGTGGCGTATTAATCGCCTAATTTTAACTTGTTGTACAAATCATCTTCATGAATATAATAATAGATAATTTAATGCACAACGTCTAAGCTAAAACGTGTTGAACATACCAACATGTTTTTATTTTAATTACCATATTAGACCAAGAGCTCGACTTAAGCAATAAACATTAATATCATTATTATTTCAGAAAAATGGTTTAAATAACAACAGGTTCTTCTCTGGTCGGCGTTGGTTTAACTTCACGTTCTTTAGGTGTTTTAGCTAATAGTACTAGTATTGATCCTAATAAACTAAATATATTGAACCCTAATAATGAAAATATGAGTGCAGCTATCCCTAACGGCTTCTTCTTCAGAGGACGGAGGAGAATTAATACACCGATAATTAGAACAATAATATTACATATTAAAGTAAAAACAAGTATGGTCATCAATATGCTTCTATCCAATTCCATAGTTTCGCTAGAAGCGTAACCTAGCGCTTCAGATAATATTGTAATAGCGTCAATAATTTCTTCGAAATGAATTAACCAATAAACCACATTAATTACGATATAAATTGCGCCAATAACTAATATGATTAAACCTATTTTAAGAAGTAAGCTACTCATATTCTAACACCTTATGAAATGAGAAAAATATGGGTATGAATTTAAAAAAGATTTAAATTAATGTTTTCTAAAACCTAGAAAGACTCCAGCTATAAGAGCTACTATAGCTAAACCTATTCCAGTACCTGATAATCCGAGAGCTGTGCTAGCGTTTTTATCAACATTCTTGGTTCTATTAGATAGATCATTCACTTTTCTTGTAAGCTCATCAACTTTGTTTGTTAGATTGTCTAGATCACTCCTAATATTGCTTAGATCGCTTCTAATGTTATTGAGAGTGGTGTTTAACTCATTTATTCTTACCATAATTAAACCTATGGAAGTGTTGAGTAATGCGTATCTTCCTTCGAATGTTTCTATTGTAGCGATTAACGTTGCATTCAG
>Ga0105162_1000447_pt1 | contig 27377 bp, 26 predicted proteins | sample JNZ201metaG_FD_81532 | JGI IMG/M metagenome (GOLD analysis project Ga0105162, IMG submission 81532) | Hot spring microbial communities from Jinze hot spring, China to study Microbial Dark Matter (Phase II) - JNZ 20120812A | ecosystem: Environmental > Aquatic > Thermal springs > Hot (42-90C) >...
ACTTTCTAGAGATGAGAGATCTTATAATAACTATGGTTAAAGGTAAACCACTCTTCACTATCGAGAGAAGTAGCATAGAGCAGAAAATACTCGAAGAAGTTGAAAGGATAAGAAAAATCATAGAAAAACAATATTCCAAGACCTAATCCATTTGCTACTGTAAAACAGTATTTTTTGGTCTTTCCGGTACTAATAGTTCCTTCCCAGTAGGCTCTATATAATCTTTAGAGCATTGATATATGTATATGGAGCAGAGAGCTCTGAATTATCATAGTTAGCACTACCTAGTATCAATTCCTAGGTATTAACCTGATTAATGATAGACGGCTTTGACTGAATGATAGTGCTGTGAAGTTGCTAAAAGCTGGAACACATTAGGTTGGATATTATTAGTTTAAAATCAGTTGGGGTGAGTATATTTTTGGTGAAGATAGTTTGAAAATCATTGAAGATTTTGCAAGTTTGGATACAGGTGTGAAGGTTTTTTATCGATGTATCCTTCCCGAGTCCTTTAAAGAGCTTGCTATTGTTTCACACGGTTTTACTTCCCATAGTGGTTTCTATATACATATCGGTAAGGAGCTGGCCAGCTATGGATATGGTGTCTGTATACATGATCAAAGAGGCCATGGGAGAACAGCACAGAATTTAGAAAGAGGCTATGTTGATTCCTTTAATGATTTTCTAGTGGATTTAGAGACATTCACAATGCATGTTCAGAGAATTTTTGGTGGGGAGAGGACGGTTTTAATAGGGCACAGTATGGGTGGGTTGATAGTTCTACTCTATGCAGGAAAATACGGAAGGGTAGGAGATGCTGTGGTTGCTGTCGCTCCCGCGGTGCTGATCCCTGAAACTAGAAGATTTTCAACACTAATTTTCGCAACCATCGCATCGATTCTCTTTCCAAGGAAAAGGATAGAGCTACCATTCACAGAGCAACAGATTGAGGAGGGTATGAAGAGGATGGATAGAGAGCTTCTAGAGGCTATGGGAAAGGATGAACTTGTATTAAGAGATACAACAATAAGGCTACTGGTTGAAATTTGGAAGGCATCTAGAGAATTTTGGAGATACGTTGAAAGGATACAAATTCCAACATTACTCATACATGGTGAAAAAGACAATATAATACCTATTGAAGCAAGTAGAAGAACCTACAGTAGATTAAAAACTCTAAAGAAAGAGCTGATAGTGTATCCAGAATGTGGACATTCACCGCTTCACGAAATTGGATGGAGAGAACGCATCAAAAACATGGTCGAATGGATTAGAAACAACATATAGTAGCATAGCATCTGGATTAGAGAGGCTATACTGATATACATATCGTTGTCAGCAGCAGTATCAGCACTATTTATACATCTCCTACGGTGATTCTAGCATCTATAGAAGAAGGGCCGAGTCCATAAAGTGGAAAATTTTTCTGGTTAAAATCATAAAAGTTTTTTATTTCCCCTATACATTAAAGGCTTTACGAAATGTAATGGTTTTAAGAGGGCTGTATATGGATTGGATAAGCATACTATTCTTTATAATATTTCTATACCTGGTACTCCACCCACAGCTTCAGTTTAGGGCACTAACTAATGCTAGGCTGAAGCTGATTAGAGAGATTGAGAGAAAATATGGCTGGAGAGTTATCACAATGATCCATAGACAGGAGCGGATGGGTTTTCTAGGCTTTCCAATATATAGGTTTATAGATATCGATGACTCCGAAGCTATACTGAGAGCCATACGAACAACACCACATGATCAAACCATAGCTTTAGTTCTTCACACGCCAGGTGGCATGGTGCTGGCAGCCTCTCAGATAGCAATGGCTCTTAAGAGACACAAGGGTAAGAAGATTGTTATAGTACCACATTATGCTATGAGTGGCGGAACTCTAATTGCCTTAGCAGCTGATGAGATAATCATGGATCCCGATGCCGTTCTAGGGCCGCTAGACCCGCAGCTACAGGTAGGCAATGCTGTGTATCCAGCACCGAGTGTTATCAAGATAGCTAAGATTAAGGGAAATAGTGCACGTGATGAAACACTGATACTGGCAGAGATAGCTGAAAAGGCTGTAAAAGAGGTTCAGAGCCTTATAATTAATCTACTTGAAGATAAGCTTGGAAAGGAAAAGGCTGCTGAGATAGCTAGCGAGTTGACTGAGGGTAGATACACACATGACTATCCGATAACCGTTGAAGAGGCTAAGAGGCTTGGACTTAACATAAACACAGCTGTACCGCCAGAAATCTATGCATTAATGGAGCTATATCCACAGGCAATGCAGCAGAGACCAGGTGTAGAATATCTACCACGGCCCCACATACCCTTCTACCAGAGAAGGGATACAGAAAGATAAACGGGTGTCTCAACCACTCTACTTTTATAGCTGAAATCCTCGTGGAACCAATTCTGTTTTTCTGTTTTCATATTAGCCTATGTTATTTGATATATTGTAATTTACCATCAGGGGAATCATGTGCTGCAGTTTATAGGGTGGTACCATCTATACTGCTTTTGCCCTTGATAGTAGGATTGCTATAGCTACAGCTATAGCCACTACCGTAGCTACTAGTACTAGTAGGATTACTGTCTTCTTATAGGTAATAAGTAGCTCTCGAACCTTCTCAATCGCTCCTCTAATACCTCTTTTTTTCCTACTCTTCACATATATTCTCTTGTGGTGCGTCCTACCGTACTCTTCCTGGTACTCTATCTGCCATGTAGGTCCTCGTGTATCAGCTCTAAAGATTGTAGAGGGTTCTACACCTCTTTCCTCAGCCGACTCTATTGCTGAAATTATTAGCTGTAGATATGGTTTAAGTGATGAGAATCTAGGATCCGTAGAAATCTTCTTCTCTACATACTCCTTCTCGTATGACAATCCGGAGAGAATCTTCATAACTTCGGAATTGTGGAGGAATTCGTGAATGAGTGTAGACGTTGTATAGCCGCCGGAGGAGGTGTAGCTACGTATGTCGTATACTGCTGTAGAGAGTTTAACTAGTACACAGTCAACCGTTTTACATCCCTTGACACTCACGATGAATCTATCTACAACGTACTTCACTATACCACTCAATACTATACTCACCAACAATCCTGCAGTACACGCGGATGTTGCATGCTAGAATGCATATGCTTAAAACTGTTTATAAAAAATACAGCGGCTGTATCTAAATGTATATCTTTATCGTCTTTATTTCAAGGGGCTTCATTTCTACCCTTAGGGTGTTTCCGTCTTCGATGGCTAGTTCGCTATAGGTTTCAGTCTCTATGATATTTGTTTCAACTGCTCTAGATAGTGGTATTGCAAATTTCAGTTTTACCTGCTTCGCCTCTTTATATGGATTGAACAGCCGTATTACGTATCCCTGTCCATCCTCAGATTTCTTGAATGCTCCAAATACAATAGCATCAGGCTCGATACTTAATAGATTGAGCTCTCGTTCGGCTGACCCTACATCTTCAACTGCCTTCAACCTAAATAGCTTTTCCTGAACTACCTTTGCTAGGTTGGCTCTGCTATAGTCTCCTGTATGTGGATATATATAGTAGACAACCTCAAACTCGCCTACATCACTCCATGGATTTGGAAATACAGGGGATCTGATTAAGCTTAGTGCTATTCTATTTTCTACAGCAGTATAGCCGTGCCTCGAGGGAGCTATTATCGCAAGCCCTGCTCTTTCATCGTATAGCTCAGCCCATCTAACAGCTGGAACTTCGAATCTCGCCTTCTCCCACGATGTTTCCCTAAGTGAAGATCTCTCTATAACTCCATATGGAATATCGTATATAGCTTTCCTAGACTTTAGAGAGGTTTCGAACCATACCTTTACCAGCAAACTCTTCTCTTTCCATACAATTCTATTCCTAACCTCTATAACTGGTGAATCCTTAGCTAGACATATGCTCTGCTTAATGGTTGATGTACCGACACCTTTGGTTACATCTACACACGCTACCAGAGGTCCTCTTGCAACAGCCACAGGCTTTCCGAGAACCTTTAGCTCATCTCCATGTACGAGGAATTCGTCTGTTACATCCCATGCATCCCATCTACCCGGTCGGTCAGGATGGGCTACGAGCTTATTTGAGGGTGCTGATAGAATCTCTAGGTTCTCCCTCTTTAGCTTCAGTGATGATATGTTACCGTTGCTGTCTATCTTTAGAGACAGGTGTTCATTTTCCATTACAATACCGTCCTGATGCTCGTAGACCCTTACACCCTCTGAAGCTCTACACACTCCCTGTAGGTATTTGTAGAACCTGTATCCCATGGGTGGCGCCTCTACATAGAGGTAGTAGCTATCTGCATCCTCCTGACACTCAGCTCCCTCAGGTACCCCTAAACCCTTACCTACTTTAACGATATCCCTTCTCCTCCATGGAAGTACATTAAATACGGCAATACCTCGGTCTGTAGATTTAGATCTAGCTAAAATACATTTTGCATACTCTGCATAGGCTCTATTTGAATTCTCTACAACTTTCGAGAGATCGTTTAATGTATCATCGTATACCTCTTTAATTGACGAACCCGGTATCACATCATGGAACTGGTTGAACAGTACGAGCTTCCATAGTTCATCAATCTCCTCCTTATTGTAGTGTGAAACCTTGAGAATCTCAGCAAGAGATGCTATAGATTCGTACTCTCTTACGGCAATTTCCGCCCTAGCCATATACTCCTTAACGGGTAAATTAGTTGTATAGGTACCTCTATGCACCTCGACATAGAGATCGTCGCTCCATGTAGGTAGCTTTGCTAGATGCTTCTTTAGAGCCTCTATGTATTCATTCTCATTGAAGTGGGAAACCATCGGAATTCTCGGCATGGCATTTATCAAATCTACATACTCTAGCATCTCCCTTGTTGGTCCACCACCACCATCTCCATAGCCGTAGCTGTAGATGAGGAATGGTACCTCATCCTTATTCCTATACACGGTCCAGTATTTATCAATCGATACAGGGGTTAAGGTCTCATTGTACGAGGTTACAAGTATCTGTACAGGTATCTCGGTTCCATCTACACCCCTCCATATGAATGAGTGCAGTGGGAATGGATTTGTATCATTCCACATAACTTTGTGTGTTACAAATACCTCTATACCACTCTTTCTCATAATTTGTGGCAGCGATCCTGCAAATCCGAAGCTATCCGGTATCCAGCCGATTTTCGATATTCTTCCAAATCTTGATAGGAAGTACCTCTGTCCATAGAGGAACTGCCTAGCTAGAGACTCTCCATCTACTAGTTGAACGTCGCTTTCAACCCACATACCGCTAACGATAATCCATCTACCGTCCGTGATGAGCCTTCTAATCTCTTCAAATAGTTTTGGATCCAGCTTCTCAACCCATTCATAGTACTGGGCAGAGCTCTGTACGAACGTAAAGTTGGGGTACTCCTTAGCTAATCTAACAATTGTTGAAAATGTTCTCAGAGTCTTTTCAATGGTTTCACTTCTTGGCCAGAGCCAAGCAGCATCTATGTGGCTATGCCCCGCTATGAGTATGAGACCACTCTTACCATATCTTTCACTAATCTTCTTAAGCCCCTCAAATAGCCTACCCTCAATCGTTCTAGAGATTGAAATGGCATCGCCTATGGGTGTATAGTTTGCACCAGGCTCCTCTAGATACCCCTTCAGAATCCCTATACCATAGACACCGGAGAGATATAGATAGTCTCCATACGGATTTCTCAGATCCCTTCTATTAAAGTACTGGGCAAGGGGTCTTTCATACAGTAGCGATATGAGTAGCGTAATTTGCCAAACTGCTGGTACCACCCTTACACCAGAGATGATTTCATAGAGTAGCGTCTCTATATCCTTCCTCACGGGGTCCTCCTTTGGTAGCTGCTCTACATAGCTCAATAGCGCTAGGAGTCTAAGACCCAATCTAATAATGCTCCATTCAACTTCAACGAGATAGGCATTTTCAAAACCCATATACCATCTGTGGAAACCGAACATTGTTCTAGGCGATATTCTAAGCTCAAGCTCGTGCTCACCCGGCTCCATAGGTACATATGTATGTGCCTCATCTATACCTCCATACGATTCTCCATCGACTTTAAGTAGCGCATTGCCCTGAAGGACTATCTTTAGAAACCACGTCGATGAGTATCGGGTTTTAGTAGGCACTGAAATCCTTGTTCTAAATGTAAATAACTTATCGGGGGTTGTTTCAGCGGCTATGGGCAGCTTAATGTTTCTTCCATCAGCAGAAGACCAATCCAGAATCGGAACAATCCTTATTATAGACGACGCCATTATGTCGAATATCCTCCTCTCAACATCCCATAAGTTCACTACAGCCCTCACCTCACAGAGTAGGGACTCCATGTCCTCAGATATAAAAATCTATAGGTGTTATATACCGTGAAACACCGAGCATTGAATAGATAGAGGTACGCAGGCTACACTAAGGTTAAAAATCCTCTATATCACTACTCCTATATTATGAGCGGTACCTCGTATAGGTGTGGCTAATGTTCAATGTCATGGCAATTAGAGAGGATTTTCCTATACTTAAGAAGGAAATTAATGGAAGACCACTCATATACTTTGATAATGCTGCTACAACACATAAGCCGAATCAAGTTATAGATGCTATAGCTAGATTCTATAGAGAATTCAATGCAAATGTACACAGAGGGATGCATACACTCTCCCAAGAAGCCAGCACACTGTATGAAGATTCTCTCGATGTTGTAGCAAAGTTCATCAATGCATATTCGTGGGAGGAGGTTATAGAGGTTAAGAATGCTACAGATGGACTCAACATAGCTGCGTGGGGATGGGGTCTATTCAATCTGAAACCGGATGACGAGATCATACTTACAGTTATGGATCACCACAGCAACATGCTTCCATGGAGAATCGTTGCAGAGAGAACTGGTGCAGTAATTAGATATGTAGACATTACTGAGGATGGCGATATCAACTACGATCAGTTTGAGGAGATGGTGAATAAAAGGACCAGAGTTATCGCCATCACAATGGCCAGCAACGTACTCGGTACAATAGTAGATGTAAAGAGAATTTGCAAAGTAGCACACTCCGTAGGAGCTATAGTTGTTGGTGATGCTGCTCAGTACGTTCCCCATGTACCTACAGATGTAAGGGATCTAGGAATAGATTTCATTGCATTCAGCGGCCATAAAATGCTGGGCCCTACTGGTATAGGGATTCTCTGGGGTAGAAGGGATGTTCTGGAGGAGATGAAGCCATTTAGAGTAGGTGGTGATACCATAAAGGATGTTACCCTTGATTCTATAGAGTGGCACGACCTTCCATGGAGATTCATAGCAGGTACTCCCCATATAGCTGGTATGATAGGGCTTGCTGAAGCCGTTAGATACTTGATGAGGATAGGTATGGAGAATGTTAGGCAACACGATATAGAGTTGACAGAACACACCTTAAAGGGATTCAGAGAGCTAGAGAATGAGATATCTGTGCTAGGTCCCTTAGATGCTAGGAAGAGGACTGGCATAGTTTCATTCAATGTAAATGGTCTCCATCACCATGTGGTTGCAAAGGCTCTAGATTCATTTGGAATAGCTGTGAGGAGCGGTGGACACTGTGCTCATCCTCTACACTATCGGTTAGGGCTTAAGGGATCCGTAAGAGCAAGCTACTACATATACAATACGTTAGATGAGGTGGATACATTCATATCTGCACTAAAATTCATAGTTACTCTAAGAGATGTCCTCTCAAAACATGGTATAGAAGATAGATGTACAGGTACGTAGATACGCTACGTCAAGCAGCTTTACGGATCCCTCCAGTCGATCACATTACATGAGGTTTTGCAATGTATATACCGTCAACATTATCGATTACAGTAACCTTTACAACCCTTCCCTGCATATTCGGACTCCATACCATACCCACTACTGTAATCAATACTTCACGCTCTCTGTCCACAGCTATAACCTCATGCTTTAACCAGCCAGGAGATATTATGATAGCCTGTATAACCTCCCTCTTAGAATACTTCAGTGGAAGCCTCCTAGCCCTTTTCATCCCAAAATCTATCCTCCTATAGTAAAGTGGTACACCGTATTTTTCCTCCAGTCTCTCGAGAAACTCTCTAAATCTCCTCCATCCAACCCTCTCTACACCCTCAACCTTCCTTCCGTATTTATGAACCTCATACTTCTGTATACCAAATGGTGGAAACCTCTTTCCAACACCTATTTCAATACCCCATGCAATAATGTTCTCAATATCCACATCATTTACACGTGGAATCCAAACCGGTGTTAAGTGAACATCTATACTAGTTTCCTTAACAGTGTACTCTATAAGCTTCATAGCCCTTCTAACACTGTACCATTCAACACCTTGGAGATACCTACCCTTCCCCTCATCTAGGGTATCGATGCTTACATTTAATCTATCGAGACCTGCCTCCTCAAGCCTATCTATAAGTTCCTTCGTAAGTGTACCTATCCTAGTCTCCATGGCTACCCGAGGTAGAAAGCTCTTCAATTCCCTAACAATATCCACAATCTGTGGATGTGTAGGGGGTTCGCCGACACCATCGATTAGACCCTCCAGAACCTCTCCACCCTTTGCATCATAAACCTGCCTAACCCATCTAACAAGCAGCTTTCCATCAATAATAAACTCCGATTGCCTATTTCTTGAGAAAGGACCTGCATCAACGCTACAGAATATACAGTTGTATGGACATACTGTTGTTGGTCTTATCTGAATAACATTTGTTCCTCTATCGACAACACCAAATGCAATGTGACCTAGAAGAGGAAGATCATCGATGTAGATGTAGTACCTATTTCTTGAAAAGCCTATGATTTTCGGCATAGATTCTACATCCACTGCTACCATATTGAGAAGTATCAAAACAGCCTTAAAATAGTTAGCTAGCTGAAGTAGAATGGATGTGGATTTCCTCAACTGCTTTTCAGTGCCCGTATGGAAATCCACTATAGCTAACTATACACACACCCTATCCAGCAACCATATAATTCCATCCACCTCCTCAATCTTCATATAGCAACCTCTATCTATACAGTAGGCCACTGCTGCACACACTATAGCATCGATCTGATCTCTACCAAGTCTATCCACTCTATCGGTGGATACAACATTTAGCCTATCCAGAACCTCTGCAACATCGCCACACCCACTACTTAACATAGAGCTCCTCGGATGCGTTTCATATATATTGGTAACCCCTAGACTCTTAAGGCTGCTAACAATCTTCATAGCCCTTACCGTTAGCATCCCCATATATGAGAAACCTGGAGGAAATACCCTAAATCCTAGTGAAATCATCTTCCTATCAACCTTTCTCATTCCACTACCTAAACTAAAAGGTGCATCTATTGAAACATATAGGCTGCGATCATCTCTAAGAAGCCTAGCTACAGCATCTAGAATATCGCTATCACCATACAAACAGCGAACCTCTGCAACCCTACACGCATCCTTACAAGCGATGTATGCAAAGCCGCTACACCTATTCTCCTTTGCTGCAAGGTCGATACCTATGTAGATCCTGCCCATGAAAACACCGGTGGATCAGCATCGATCGTTCTATAACAGCGGTTGTACTGTTAATAGCTAGTACTACTATGATTTATATAGATTATATTAATTAACTGTCTAACTGTTTGTGATTTGAGGGGTCTTTGGAGGTAGATTGTATAAGTATAAGTAGGGGTAGTAGAGTGTGTGCTTCTACTGTCAAGATGCTTTCTTAATAATCTTGGCTAGATCTCTTACTAATCTATCTAGAAACTCTATATATGCCTTTTCATCGTACATTACGAGAGCGATATTCTCCTCTATTGTTTTCTTGAGATTGAGTAGCTCCTCCGTCGCTTTCCCCTCCTCCTTCATTATATCTATCAATCTCGCTGCTGCATCTATGAGTCTTAGGGTGCCGTAGAGTGAGGGTTCATCGACACATCCCCTGGCACTTGTTATTAGAAATGATAGAAGTTTGAAATGCGGATCCCTAGTAATACCTTCAGTACCCTTCATAGTGCACCACCTCCTCTAGAGACCTTCTCTTTGGAGGATTCGGCCAGGCATCGACATATCCAAGTGTTATAAGTAGTACCGGCTCAATGTGATCAGGTATGTCAAGCAGTTCCTTAACCGCTGTTTTACTGAATGATGCAATGGGACACGAACCTATTCCTAAGCTATATGCCATTAGCATCATGTTCTGCGTAGCCATCGATACATCCATAATCGCCATTACCTCACCGCCTTTTCCACCCTTTCTAGCCCTTTCTAGATTTATGCACACAACTATTATTGCTGAGGGATCTCCAAAGAGTCCAGGTGAAACGAGCTTTATTTTATCAATTTTATCTCTATCCCTAACAACTACGAATTCCCATGGCTGTATATTGCCCGCACTTGGTGCCCATATACCGGCTTCTAGAATTTTACGTATATATTCATCTGGTATATCTTCCCTTCCATCTCTGAATCTTCTTACACACCTCCTACCCTTTATGATTTCGAGGATATCGTCTGATGACATTTTCCTCTACACCTCTATAGCAAGCTTCCCCTCTTTCATAATCACATCTCCATCTATATATACTGTAGGTTTGAGTATAACGCCATCTAGGTGTAGGGGTACTTTAATCTTTCCACCAAATCCAAAGTTGCTTCCAATAGCTATGTGTACTGTGCCCAGCACCTTCTCGTCCTCAAGAACGATACCGCTTACCCTTGCACCAGGATTTGTACCTATACCAAACTCTCCAAGCCTCCTAGCATCCTCACCATACTGTGACAGAATCTGCTCTAGCTTTCTAGCCTCATCTCCACCTTCTATAGATAGTATTGAACCCTCCCTAAACACCATCTTTATGGGATTTGCCAGCTTTCCGATACCTGCCATAGAACCATCTATTACAGCAACACCATTAGCGCTCTCCTCAATTGGTGCAATATATGCTTCACCACCTGGGAGATTGCCCCAGTCACCGGGATTTCTAAGTATTCCGGAGCTTCTTCTAGCTCTTCTACCCTCGATAGAGAACGTTAGGTTCGTCCCACTGCTACTCTCTATCCTAACGCTACTCCCTCTGTCCAGGATCCCTCCAATAGCCTCGGTGATTCTATGGATGTAGCTGTAGTCTACATTCATAGTTCTTATGAATACCTCCTCAGTTATACCAGGCATTGTTGCAACCCTACAACCCCTCTTGGTAGCCTCCTCCCTGGCAACCGTATGTGTTAGGGATTTAGATGTTGGTGCAATAACAACATCTGCAGACTTCATAGCTTCAGCAACAGGTCGCGGCGGCTCCTCACCATGCATCTTCCTAGGGAGCATCTCAATATATACAGCCTCAACACCGAGCCCTCTTGCACACAGCCATATATGGAGACCTATTCCTCTAAGAATCTCATCTGTAACAATTAAAACAGTCTCACCATTTCTAACCCCCAGACACTGTGTCAATACTATGCTACTGGCTCTGAAGATCTCTCCATTGAATTTAAGCACATAATCTCTTGGTAGATCCATCTCTATCCCTCAATAAGATCTCTTATTATATGGGCCATGAGGGTTCTTGGAAGTAGTACAGGCTTTCCGGTAGCTTCTACAGCAGCTCTTCTAGCATCCGTAGTATATCCGATGCAATCCAGAACAATTAGATCACAATTCCGTAGATGGGTGCTGACCCTTCTAATCTCCTCAATACCTTCGGTATACGGCGATGCGCTAACAACGGTAACGGCTTCCGTAACCTTCGACCATTTTATCTTGGTTAGCTCGATCTGCCCTGGGTTAGGTACAACAACACCTAGTCTTCTGACCTTTAACGCCTCTACAACCTTTAGCAGGATTTCCGATGGCTCGATTAGAAGCTTACTCGATTTAAGTTCTGGAAACTCACCTGTACAGAGAAGTCCAACCACATCTGCTTCTCTTTCAACCCTATCTATACACCTCTGGACAAGTGGAAGTATCTTCTCCCTATCCATTTTAACCTCAGAGCCGTCTCTAAGTCTAGAGACTAGTATGTATCCACTCTCTCTAGGAGCTAGGAGCTCTATCTCGTCTCTGCTAAGGTCGTCTAGAGCACCACACTCAACAATTTCAATGTTACCTAAAATGGGCAGCATCTCCGATACTACATCGACCCTCGGAGACTGTCCGATTGTTACAAAACCTACTCTTCTCAAAGTCCTTCACCCAAGCTTTCTACCTACAACACTTTCCACCTGTGCCAGTATCTCAGGGTCCTTGACACCCGAACCGAGAGGTATATATTCCTTGGGAATCGCAACTATAAATACACTATTGCCCGTTCTAATCTCTGCAGAGGTTATCGGCACACCTGATTCAGCATCTATAGTCGCTATCAGATCTGGAAATGCTGCAAGTCTTCTACCCATAGAGTCCTCCAACGTCATATACTCATTCCAAAATGTTATTTCATATATACCTCCTCCACCTCTTACAACAACGCTTCCTATATCGTAACCACCTCTAGTCTCCAGCGATACCTTTTCAACCACACCCCTATCAACTATACTGCCCCCACCAAGGTATCCTATAACTGCACTGCATATAGCCTCAGCATCACCCCAGTGCCTCCTAATAATTCTACCAACCTCTATAGCTTTACTAAGAGCTCCAACAGCTGCATTCTCCTTCACGTAGCCTGGTTTAAGGGGGTTTCTAGTTACAGCCACCATACCCCCAGCCTGAACAGCAGCCTCCCTGATAATTCTGTCAACTTTATCCAGAGAACCCCTTGCAATAACCTCAACATATCTTCCAGCCAGCTTACTACCTCCAACTGCAACCTGTAGAGATACATAGTCCTTCAACCTATGCAGCCCCATGGAACCCATAACACCTGTTGGGTGAGCTCTACCATCAGCAGGTGCATCAACTATTGGAATGCCGAGAACAGCTGATGGAATCCATCCGTTAGCCGTAGAAGCTCCTCCATTTTCAGACGATATGAATCCCCCTACACTCTCTCCAAATGTGTCTATGAAGAGCTCCGCTGATCTAACCATATGTGTAGGTAGTAGATACTTCTCCTTAGCTGCAGGTGCACCAACTATTGATGAGGTTACTATGTATCTATCCTCGGATACCGATTCTATGTCTACAACTACAACATCTCCAAACTCTATAGCTATTCTAGCTATTTTCAATCCTGTAGCTATATCACCTCCTCCACCACCGCCAAAAAATGCGCCTCCATAGATAGCTGCCTCGGCTATGGATTCGTCGATCTTTAGCCTCAGTGTAGCTTCACCCTAGACTACTTTTTAGAATGTGTAATGTAGCTGCTCCAGCTGCTACAACAGGATCTATAACAGGTACTCTAACAATCTCTCTAGCAGTTGATGCAAAACCTATGGTGGTATACCCAGTGCATCCAAGTACAATAACATCTATACTCTTTTCGGAAATTCGCTTCAGAGCTTCCCTTGCAGCTTCCCTACCCCATCCACTCATCAGATCAATTGTGTTCCTAACACCTATAGGTCTATCTTCAGCAACCAGATGCTCACCGAGAATTCTCCTAATAACCTCTGGAGTATCCTCTGTTAGATTCAAAACAGCTACCCTCCTACCATATGATAGAGCCAATCCAGCTGCAGATGAGCCCGCACCTATAACAGGTATCCTCAGTATCCTTCTAGCCTCTTCTACCGCTGGATCAGCAGCGCAACTCACTATGATAGCATCAACACCATCTCTCTCAAACTCTCTAGCAAGTTGCAGTATCTTGGGTTTTGCGACCTCCTCACTCTCACGATCATATATACCCCTTGGCTGATCCCAGATACACCTACTCACAACCCTTAGCTCTGGAAATATCTTCTCGATAACCCTTCCATGCAGATTTAAAATATTCTCATCATCTAGTGTAACGACTCTAATAAGCCCTACTCTATAGACCATAGAATCGCCTAGCTAAGCCGGTGCACCTCTACCCAAAATATTCTTCACAGATCCGTGTATCTTCATCAAGGTCTCCCACTCACCTTCATCATAGAATTTCGCCCTACCTGATGTAAAGTCCTTAGCAACCTCTACAACAAATCTCGTTGCTTGCTCTAATGCAATGAGATTTGTTACACCTGTTCCAGAACCAGGCAATGCCATTCTAGCTGTTATGGCGACACCTACAACAGGTGCTGTGGTGTAGAGCCATGGCTGCATCATACTGTTTATATGGTACACTGGTGTTGTATATGGTGTTAGATCCTGCATTGTTATCGGAACTATGACAGGGGGCTCTCCTGTAACCCTAACGTATATATCTATTAAATCAGGGCTCACCCTAAGGATCCATCCCTCCTTAACCGTTGGTGTTATTGCAAATCCTGTATGCTTTATAACCCAATTCGCCTTGGTTGCATCAACTGATAGAATAGCATCCATTTCATCCTTAACCTCCCTTTTAAGTAGTGTAAATATATCCACTGGGGAGTCCATCATCGGTACAGGCTTGTGAGGTCTTGTAGGAGCTGCTGGACATACATGGGTTGTAACAACAACATCTCCAGGTAGTACATCACCCCGCTTCCTCAGCTCAGCAATCTTATATGCGGATGCTAGTGCAACTATAGCGCCATCAGCATCGGATACCATCCCTATCAGAGCAGGCCTTGCACCTATACCCCCAAGCCTACCAACGATCCCAAGTGTAGGTGATGAACCACCGGATAGCCTACCGCTAGCCCCGGGGATCCTTACTGTTATAAAATCCGTAGAGCCCTTATCTCCTCTAATAGTCTCGATCTCTATCCCAATATCACTATAGCCCTTTGCGGTGAAGAAGCCTCTGATAACCTCACCATTTACCTTTGGATCCTCCAGCAAGTCTGCTATCTCCATTACGTGTTTCAAGGTGGACAAGCGATTACCACCGGTATTAGTATGTTTATAGAAACTATATAAATCTATATATGAAGATAGCATACAAAAAGGTTATATATCTGTTCCTATGTAGAGCTCTGCAGGTGAGTACAGATGAGTTCGGGTGAGTACCACCCGAAGCTATACGAACCCGTACTACTTGTAGCAGGGGCTTTAATAGGTGTACTGGGTGCTATAATAGGGGTTGAGCTTATAGTTCGTGTAGGGATCAACCCTAATACCTCTATAATAGGAGCTCTTATAGCCATAGGTGTGGGCTACCTCCCAACGAGATTTACGAGAAAGTACTTCCTGAACGTACACAGGGTAAATATTATACAGACCGTGATCTCTGGAGCCACATTTACAGCTGGAAATGTTCTGCTACTAGGTCTGGCCGTTGTATGGCTGGCGGGTGCAAAAGCTGGTGTGCTACTTCCATATATGATCTACGGGGCTCTAGTGGGTCTACTGTTCTCTGGTTTGATAGATCTTATTCTAGCCTATAAGATATTCGACTCGCCATTCTATCCAGCATCAAATCCGTGGCCAATAGGGGTGTCTACAGCACTATCTATAAGAGCCGGCCTCGAGAGGGGAAAGAAAGCACTGCTCCTCCTATACGGTGGTATTGTTGGAGCACTACTTACATACTTTAGGTACCCGGGTGACGTTATGGGTATAGCATTGATAGGCAATGTATGGGCTATAGCAATGTTTGGAATAGGGCTTATCCTAAGGGCATATTCACCCCAGTGGTTTGGAATCGATCTATATAAGATGTACGCCCCACACGGAATCATGATAGGGGCTGGCATTGCAGCCATTCTCCAATTTGTTATACTGTATATCAGAACCAGAAGAAGGATGTCCTCCCCTAGATCCTCAGCAGGTTCCAGCAGCCCAGCGATATCAACCCTTGTTAGTGCAGGTGAGGCTCTTAGAAGCATTTCACTAGCACTAGTGCTATGGCTTATTGGAGCTGCAGCCCTTGCCTTTGGCCTAGGCCTCAACAACATGATGAGCCTTAGCCATACAGTTGCGTGGATACTGTACTTTGGTGTCGGTGCTCTGTGGACAACCCTTGTATGCGCACTCTCTGGAATGCATGCAGGGTGGTTCCCAGCATTTGCTACAGCACTAGCTACCCTAATGATAGGGCTACTCCTAGGCTTCCCACCAGTTGCCCTCGCCATCGGAGCTGCATATGTAGCTGCCACAGGTCCTGGAATGGCCGATCTATCATATGATTTAAAGACCGGGTGGATGTTGAGAGGAGAGGGTAAGGATCCAAAATTTGAACGTGCTGGTAGATTCTGGCAATTCCTTGCAGAGGTAGTGGCGCTCCTAATTGCTCTAGCTATAGTGCTCCTCGTCTACACAGGCTACTTTACACACGATCTCTTCCCACCTGCAGCAAGAACCCTTGCAACAGCCTCCTTTGCAGCCGCAGATCCCCAGCTAATGAACTACCTACTTATGTGGGCACCAATAGGGTTTATAGTACAGCTTATTGGAGGTCCGGAAAAGCAGATCGGCATCCTACTAGCCACAGGTCTCATGATACTCAATCCAATGGCTGGTGTAGTATCCCTTGCAACCATAGCTGCAAGGGTGATCCTAAGTAGAATATACAGAGAGAGAGTAAGGGATGTATTCTTCATAGGTGGCTCTGGAAGCATTGCAGGCTCAGCCCTAACATCATTCCTAATATACACACTACCACTAATAATTAGATAGAAATAGAGATTGTTGTTATTTACCTAACAACCTTTTTCTATATCTACCCAATCCATTTTTAATACATCCGATCGCAGATTTCTAAATTTTTAGAGTGGAAGAGCGGTATATGGGTAGCAATAGTGTAGTTGAGAATCTAGGAGCTGAGCATTGTTGTGGAAATGGTTCTACTTCTCCTGTCTCCCCTGCTCTCTTTTCTCCATATACCCTTCTCAGTGTATAGCAGTACACAAGGGCTACGTAGAGGTGCTGTTTCCAAGGCTCGACCCTATTTCCATACTCTAGGACAAACTTTCTTGCAAGTTCTAGAAACTCATATGCTTCCTCACTGTAAATGTATCCAGAACATTCTCTACATAGTTTCTAAGCTTCTCAAGCTCCTCCTTAGAGAAGAGAATGGATTCGCCACAGTATGCTTTAGAATATTTCTAGCCTTTGATATCAGGAGATCCCTAGACCTTACAGGGATAATCCACCCGCTAGTGAGGTAGGATATCAGAAACCTATTAAATGATTGCAGAGGATGTGTAAGTCTGTTAAGCCTCCCATCAAAACGCTTCTCCATACCACCATCTCCCATCAACATATTCCTCAAATTCAGTAAATCTGTCATCGATATTCTGAAATTTTTACTGAGCCAAAAGCTCAAAGACGGCTATGCTAATAACTATTGTAGCCGTCGTCGATGCAAACCCTACAATAACCTCTATATACAGACATGACATAGGCCTCCTGCAGAGATGTACGGGAAGAGATAATAAATATCGCTGTTGACACTATGCTGGAGTACAGCTAGAGGTGTATTAGCTATAGCCATCGAAGACGCAGTACCCTCTAGGTATGGAGCTGTAAGAGCTTAGGTGTGGTAGAGCTCTAGAGTTACACTTTATCAGCTTTTTATATTGTGATCTCTTCTAGAGTCTAGAACCTGGAATGCCGGGTATATTGGAATGCACTGTATAGTAACCCATACGGATCTCGATGGAGTTGTTAGTGCAGCTGTGTACATCATTGGTGCTGGTATTAGAAGGGGTGGATACAATGTGGTGTTTATCGAACCTACAGAAGTTGGTGAAAAGCTGTGCAACCTTATTGATGGGGGTGTATGTAGCTCTGTTGCGGTTATGGATATAGGGTTGGGTAGTGATAGCTTTAGAGATTTGCTAAGATGTCTAGATAGTGGATCTGGTGTGGCTGAGGTGCACTGGTATGATCATCATATATGGGAGCGTGAGTGGGTTGGAGAACTATCCAGATACATCGATATGGATATCGATTCCAGTTCAAGGTGTGCAGCTAATGTTGTTGCAAAATCTCTTGGGATAGAAACTGCTGTAGCTATGGAGTATGTGGATGTGACGTGTGCTGTTGATTCGTGGGATTTCTATAGGTGGGAGGCTCCGTATCTCTATCGATATACAGACTATGTTAAGAGGTTCTATGGTTTGGATAGGGCATTTAGGGATATACTGGATGCTATTGAAAGGAGCATAGAGGTCAGCCAGTTTATCGAATGGATAGAACCCTTTGTCGAGAAGTATATAGATGAAGAGCTTAGGATCGTAACAAGTATATGTAGAGATGCTAGGGAGTTCGATATTGAAGGTAGAAGGATTTGTCTATACTATAGAGATTTCGACATTCCAAACCAGAGCATAGTAGGCAATGCATTGCTGAATATATGCAACTGCAGCATAGCCGCTATAGTTAGACACGACCTTAGCAGCATAAGCTTCAGATCGAGAGACTACAATGTTAGGGAGATAGCCAGAAGACTTGGAGGGGGAGGACATATAAGAGCAGCGGGAGCTCCACTAAAGATAAACAGTATACTCAAAATATCCCTAGGTCTACCACTGCCAACCAGATTAAAGAAAACCCTCCTATACAACTATATAGAGAAGTTACTGAGAGATACCCTAACCTCCCTCACCCCTATATAGAGGTGGTATGGCTCATAGAATCCGCCTAAACCATGCATGAGACACCACTGAAGCCTGCCTCTGTTTTTATTTTCTTACTATTCCAGAATTGCCTCGATACAATCTCTGTGGAGAATTCCGGGATGCAGAGGGTATATCTAGAGATGTTAAAAACAAAGTTCGAGATGTTCCGAACTATGTACAGCAACTGCATATCGATTGGACTTTGTAGAGCATTACCCATCGGTGTATGCGGATTGCTGTTACTGTATAAATGTAGTTGTGATTAGGATTAGAATAGCATCATATATTATAATCGTTAGCTGTAGTAATACGGTCTTTATGTCGTAGATGGCCGTAGATCTATACCTACGGTACTTTGGTATAAGTCCTTCGCTAAAGCCTTTGGCAATTTCATCTCCTCTTAGTATAAGTATTGCTAGTGTTTTCCATAAGCTCTCTCTCTTAAGTGAATGTGTGTGCACAATCTCTATACCCTCCTTTACTAAGAAGGATGCTATCCTCATGAACAGCTGTGCGTATACTCCACTAAATCTCTTCGCCCTATCGAATAGCTTTGAAATCTCCGTAGGATTTAGAGTATGTAGTGTAAACATTATGTTTAGGGATATGAGGGTTGCTCTAGCGTATATTGCTAGATACCTATACGGATCCACAACGCCTTTGGCTACATCTAGGAGTAGCTGCGTTAGGGCCATCCATAGCCCAGGTATAGAGGATACAGCTAGTGTGTAGATTAGGAGGATATACATTCTTAGAGCTGTGTACAGAGTAGCTATCGGTATAGTGTAGAGAACCAGTAGCTCAACACTGCCCAACCCACTGATTATCGCTAGAACAACATGTACAATACTCAGAGATATCGAGCCTCTCCTAAGCTTTGAAAAACCGTATAGAAATAGTGAACGTAGAATAACGGTCACCACTGCTGATAGTGCTCTTGCATACCTCCCCAAGGTACTGCACCCAACTTCTAGAGTTGAACCACAGATCGGGTAACTGAGGATAGCAATCTACTGTGGGTTGCAGTAACTATGCTCACCCCCCTTGAAACTGCTTCGATTAACAGCTTGAGAATGCTGATAAAGTTCTCCGCATCCAATCCAACAGACGGTTCATCCAGCAGGATCAGATCGGAGCCGCGGGCTAAAGCAGATGCTACTGCTAAACGTCTTTTCTCCCCAGAGCTCAACCTCATTATCGGTGTATCGAGAACGCGGATGAGATTGGACTTTACAGCTAGATCTGTGTTCTTCATAAGCTCATCTCTAGGTGTAGGCTCTGAAAGGTATAGTAGTGGATTCTCTGGAATGTACTGTATATCCTTAGCATACCTTAGCACAACCCCTTTCTTAGGCCTGTAGATATCGGCCATGATCTTTAGAAGTGTTGACTTACCTTTTCCAGAGGGGCCTCGGATTACCATCATCTCACTACGTTTCACATCGATGTTGACACCCTTGATTACAAAATCTGTTGAATCCGGGTATCTAAACCAGACATTGTATAGCTTTAGAATCGGCTCCTCACCAACCTTCTCCGCAAGTTCTCTAGATAGCTCCTCAACCTCTGCTCTAAGCCTATCCATACTCGCCATAAGCGGAGTTTCATCTACATTGTAGTAGATTCTCGAGCTACTTGTAGGTTCCAGGTACAGAACCTTATCGATGTGCCTACTCCAAAGCTCTACATCGTGGTCTACAACAATGAATGCAACCCCGAATTCGCTTCGCATTTCTTCAATTACGTTAACCAGCTGTTTCCTAGATTCTTCATCTAGGTATGCTGTAACCTCATCTACCAGCACCAGCTTTGATCTGCTTAGCACCGATTCTATAAAGAGTATCCTCTGGATTTCACCAGCACTTAAATCCATAGAGTTGGACTCGAGAATGTGCTCCACATTGAAAAGCTTAGCATATCTACGCACAGAGTAGTCATCAGCGTTACTGAAACTCCTCACCTCTAGGATTGGATATGGAGATGCCATGCCGAACCAAGGCTCCTGGGGTATGTAACTGAGCTCATCCCTATCGATGCCTAGGGCCATGTATCCGGAGCAGGTAATGCCGAATATATCGTTGACCTCCGCAATACATCTTAAAAAACTTGTTTTACCGCTTCCAGAAGGACCTGTAACGAGTACGACCTCTCCTTCTCCTACATCCAGGGACTCCACCAGTGTTACTGGTCTACCCCCAGCGTATATCCTTAAGCCCTCAACCTTTAGCAGCTCTTTCAATGAATTGCACCACAGGTATGGATAGCAGTATCCCAGCTGTGAACTGCCCTATGTTAACAGGTACCTCGAATACTGCTCCCACAGGATCTCTACCTAGTATCAGCGGATTAGATATGAAGAATTCGTAGAGGAAGTACCCCAGCACCATAACCATGCCCCCTACAGACATGGCTAGCACATACGGTTTTCTTACAAAAGCTATAGCTACCGATAGAACTACCACTAGTGCTGATATAGCTAGCCATGCATAGGATGGAAGGAGTATAGCAAAACTCGGTACAGCAATCCTTAAACCTAGAATTGAGGTCTCTGTCCAGCTAAAGGTAGCCCCTGTTACTTCACCTCCTCCACCGCCAACCATGGTGGCTAGGATAACAGTAGACAGCAGTACACCTACTATAACAGTTAGTATCCTCATAACACTCTCCACCCTACGCTTCCCAAGCCTCTTCATCAGCGATGAGACTATATAACCTTCACAGAACTTTATAACAAATGTTGCTGGGGCAAAGTACCAGTATCCGAGAACTAGATCGGCTAACGCTGGGCCAAGACCCGCTGCTATAGCTGTAGTTAGTGGAGGGGCCATGGATGCTATAACGTATATCGATGCTTCACCTAGGTTAAAGTAGCCGCCAGTTGCAGGCGTTTCTATAACTAGGAGTACTGTTGCTATGAATGTTACTACGGTAAATACGATTGCTCTCAATATCCCATATACCTTCATATTCCAAACCCTGTGGAGTTTGGGATTCAAGGTACAGAGAATTATGCTTTGTTGAACGTTCAGTAGCTCTATCAACAGAGTCTGTATAGCTTAATCTTGCGCTTCCCCCTAGCCGCTATATCAAAGCACAACTCTCCCCTAGCCTCCATATCTTTAACAGCTTTGTATACAGCCCTCAAGGTGTAGATAGGTTTTTCCCTCCAGATCTCATAGGCTGTTAAACGACTTTTCCTCGATAGAACATCCATTACAAATCTCTTAACCATACTTCTACCCCCAGATGGAGAGGCAAAGCCCATAGTTACAACAGCTACGGCACTACCTAGAGATTCGGCTACATAGTAGCTAAGGGCAGCTAGAGGCTTGGTCTTAAAGCCTCTGCTAACAAACTTCTTATACGCTTCGTAGACCTCATCCTCTAGAACTTCAACGATGCGTATACCGTGGATACCGCGGAGTAGAGGGGAGTCGAAGCCCTTAACCTTAGCTGCAACTACCTCGCAATTAAATTCGCTTCCACCAAGCTGGAGATCTCTTAAGCCCTTCTGTATAGATATGGAGAGTAGACCAGTTTCAGCAGGGACAACTATATGCTCTACATCTATTTTCTTCTCGTATACTTCGAAAACTATAGTCTTAAGACCTTCTATAGTAAGGGGATTAACGTAGTCTATGAATAGCCCTCTAACATTGGCCTTTCCAACTACGTCTACATCTTTCGATGAAAAGAATACAATATCGTCGAGTTCAATACTGAAGATGCTATCTACTGCAACACCTACATCAATCCCTATGCTGAGTAGATAGTATGTGAGGGAGCGTGTAAAATCTCTTACGTAAGGTGCTACAACTCTTTCTACCCCTAGATCCCTAGCATAGGATGCTATAATAGCTGAAGCTCTATCGGCATAGGAACCAGTTGGATTATACCGTTCATTCTTAATGAATACTCTACCTACTCTACTTAGAGGGGTAAGGCCTTCACCGAGGGATATTCTGCTACGTATGGGTGGAAGCAGGGGTAGGTAGCGCCATAAACCTTTCTCACCAGTAGCAACTCTGAAGACAGGTCTGCTATACTCTACTTCTAGTACACCGCTACAGCGGGGACAATGGGATTGGAGAAGGGTGTTGCTCTGAACCTCGTAGCCACAGTGTAGACACTTAAGTAGAAATCCCTCTCCAACCAATCCTCCCAAACCCCGAAACCTGCCAATCCATATTAAGCCTACAGTACTCAGATACCCTAATACTACCAAGCTTAAATATAGTACATGCAGAGTTGGTAGAACGATCGTATAGCCTACTCGGTTCATCCCATCAAAATACCGCTACAATAAACAGCATCGAATTCTTCTAAGAAGAAGATGGTGTACTGATAAAAAAAGTTTATCTGTATTATATATCCATCTACCGTTCTATCTGCGCTTCTTAGCAATGCTAAGTACTGTGAATGCTAGTAGAGATAGTATTGTTGCTGGTATCGTTGGATATATCCACGTTGTTCTGTATAGATATAGGTACCATGCTATACCTACTACTACACCTACAATCATAGAGGCTATAGCGCCTTCCCTAGATGCTCTCCTCCAGTATAGACCGATGGTTATCGGACCTACGAAGCAGGCAAATACTGTTCCAAAGGCTGCTCCAACGATTTCTACTATAAGCCTATTCTCTATTAGCGTTAGCATTACCGGTATCAATGCAAATATAGCCGACACCAGCTTAACTATTACCACCAGAGTACTCTCTCTCCTAATCTCTATGAACGGCTGTATAAAGTCTCTAGTGACAGTATTTGTAAGTGTTAGAACTGTTAGTGCTATGGTGGATATTGATGCTGCCACAGGTGTTGCCAATATAAATCCTTTTACAGCTGGCTGCACAATGAGGGAAATGGTCTTCGGTATAACCCAGTCGGTATCCTTCATAAGCTGTGCCAATTCCTGGAGCTGGAGCTTATCGTCTATTATTAGGTGGCAGAATGCTCCGAGGGAGAACATCAGAATAGCATAGAGAGCAACGAGTATAGGTCCGATTAACCTCCCTCTCTCAATAGCTCTATAGTCTCTAGCTGCATAGAACTGTATCAATAGGTTTGGCAACGCTACCTGGGCCATACCTATAGAGAATGCTATGCTCATTATAAGCAGCGGTACAGCGTTCTTCTCCATTGCTGGAGGAGGACCCATACCATCCATCCTTAGCCAGAGTGTACCAGGGTATCTACCTAGAACTGTTGTGTTTGCAAGCATCTTCAACCCATTTAAAGGCCCTCCAACGTAGCTCATAATGTAGTAGAAGGCTAGTACAGCTGCTGTAAGCATCATAGACCCTAGGAAGAGGTTGTTTACCGTAGCAGCCCTCATCCCTCCAACAACTAGATACAGCACCACCGGTACAGCAAGTAGTAACAATGCTATCTGTAGATCTACTCTAAGCTGAGATGCTATTACTACGGCACCTCCTTTGTAGACGCTCGAGAGGTAGAGTGTAAATAGAGCTACTATTATTGAGGAAGCGATCAGCCTTGCTGCAAAGCTTCCATATCTATACTCTATGAGCTCCGGTATACTCATAACCCTAGCCTTCGATATGTAGTCGAATAGCCTACCAGCAACAATGAGCCAGAGAGCCACAACCCCTATGACATGCCAAGCCGTTAACCATGCACCGAAACCCAGGTTGTAGAGATAGGTAGCACCACCTCCACCTAGGAACGATGCTGCACTAAAGTAGGTTGCCATTATGGAGAACGATAGAAGCCATGGACCTAGGCTTCTATTTGCAAACATGTATCCAGCTATGGTACTGCTTGCTCTATGGCCTACAAACCCTATTGCAACAGTTGCACCCAGTACAGCGAATATTATGATGGTGTCGATACTAGTGGCGCCGCCCGGTACGGGTTGTTGCACCACAATAATCATCCACCTCTTCTCCTAGAATTCATGTAGACGCTTACTGCTATCCCTAGAAATAGCACTAGTATCGATAGTACATAGCCTAAGCTTATTGCAGGATCCAGCTCCACAATATAGGACACCCTTTGCTTAAACCCACTGTAGTGGCACCCCCTTATAAACCTTCCTACTACCATAGATAGAGCTACACACAATTTTATCTATATCCCTAGAGTGCTAAAACCTATTCCAAAATCTAGATTTAAATATCTCTACCTACACTCGATAGAGTGGTGTAGATCTGTGGCTAGGATTAGAATAAAGATATTTACAGAGGCAACGGGTTACGTAAATGGCGAGCTCTTCGACGATCTTAGCCCCGAAACATTTAGAAAGATTGTGAATAGCCTTCCAATAGAGGGAATCGGATATAGATGGGGAAATGAGGTATACTTTGCTACAGATATATCGGTAGAGGAGGAGAATGCTAGAGATACTGTTGAGAAGGGTACGATAGCCTTCTGGCCACCTGGAAATGCAATCTGTATATTCTGGGGACCTACACCTGCAAGCAGAACACCATCTGAAATAAGACCAGCAAGCCCAGTAAACATAGTTGGGAGGGTTCTGGATAATCCAGAGATATTTTCAAAGTTTAGAAGCGGCAGCACCATTCGTATTGAGAAAGCCTAAACTACATTATAATTGACAGTAATCTAGATTGGACACTATTTGCAGCCCGATGCATCCATATAATCCATATATTTAAAATTTATACTAGTGTATATATATTGAGTTTATGGAGAGTTGCATTGATGTGATAGGTTTTGAGAGATCTCGATATCTTTGTAGATAGCTACATATGGATCTGGAGCATGTAATTGTAGTATTCAAGGAGCTGACAGGGGTTGCCAGTATTGTTGGATATAAAATAGCTAGCGGATCTATTGCATGAGGTCACTATTTCTGGTAATAGGCGACCTTCCTTTGAATATTAGCGATGTTCAGAGGCCTGGCTTCTTCAGAATTTCCCAGGGTACCAGGTTTAGACACAACTTTGTATCTCCAGTATCTCCAAATAATCTTCTCCATCTATCTGAACCAACTATCTTTATGGTTTCACATAGCTATGAAATTAGTGATTCCGTTAGTGAAGTATCTAAAACTATTCTATTTGGTGTTAAGCCCTGTGACCTTAAGGGCTATAGAGGTTCTGAATTCCATTCTAGCACTAAATAGACATCCTCTGTATACCAAGGTTAGAAGGACTGCTGGTATAGTTATTGAAGAGAGTAATACTGTGGATAGTGTTATGTATAGGATTATGTATTACCGAGATTCTATGATTCTTCGAGTATCTCGTTATGTGTAGGGAGCTACTAGCGTATTTGACATTGATAGTAGGGTTTGTGTGTTTTCCACCCCTTATGGCTACAAAGGCTCATGTTTATAGTCTCTCTACAGCTTTTCTAATTATGGGATCTGCTAAAATGTATCTATCGTCTATCTTCTCGGCTATACCTAGGTCTAAGAGTTCTCGGAGAAGGTCGTTCAAGGTTCTATCGTTGATTGTTTTACCCTCGTAGTACTCTAGCAACTTCTTTATCTCGCTCCACCGTTTTTCTGTTGCCAGTATCTTTAGTAAGTTTCTGTACCTAGGGCTTCTTCTACTACTTAGAAAATTCTCTAGCTCTTGCTTAGCCATAGAGATGGCCAAGCTTATTACCTCATCTACTCTACCCCTACACAGATCTATATCTGTATAGCATGTGTAGCCGAAGTATGTTAGCCAACCTATGACGCCATCGATAACCTCTACAGCCCTTAATAATGCATTCTCTGGAATCTCTACACCAACCTCCTCAAACCCCTTCCTGAGAAACTCAAGAGATTCGCTTTGGGTTAGCCTCCTAGTTTTCACAACATGGATATACCTACCGTATAGAGGTGCAGCAGGATCTTCTACACGTAGAAACCTATACAGCAACCCCACCTCAGACCCTGTTAAAACCACCCTTGTATTCCTCAAGTTATCGTATACGTAGGCAAAGAGCCTATCAAATGAAATCCACGTTATCTTTCTAAGCTCTTGAGCTTCGTCAACAGCTATAACCACAGGTCTACCCAAGGATTCTCCAAACCTATCCAGGGCCTCAAATAGGCTTGGCAAATCAAGCCTACTCTGCCTACCCCAGGAGATCTCTACATCGAATCCAGGCACACGGATATACACTCCCTTAACCCTCTTCATCAAGTCAACGATTTTACTACGAAAATCCCTACACCTATCTAGAAAATCCTCTAGAGACCTCTTTATCAAGTAAGCAAAATCGTGGTAATCCGGTGCAGCAGAGAACCTGGGATCTATGTATATATAGGGGTAGCCACACTCATTTAAAGCAACCTTAAGTAAGGAGGTTTTACCCGTCCTCCTCATACCGATAACAATAGTCATAGGGTTTAGCCCAATACTCTTAACCAAACTATTCAGCTCGTTCTCGAAATCGAACAGCTCATCCCTTCGCGACTTAGGAGTTATACTGAACAACATACTTGTTCTACCCCAAGTTTACTTGGGGTAGAACAAGTTATAAAGATTTCAGCTGTATATAGATACCCCAACATCATGATTAACATAGCTATGCAGAATAGCCTTGTGCAACTGTTTCGGGTTTCATATCATTATATATTGGTTGATGTAGATGGGGACTCCTATACCGTTTCCCGTCCCAAGGTTTCTGTAGGTTTTCCTGGGGGTGGGTCATCACGGTTTCCCTGAGCCCCCTCCCCACGGTCTGCCGTGGGTCTCGGAAACCCAGGGTCACCAAGATGATTATTGAGCTTCAGATGTTTATAAGCCTTGCCCACACCTAATCGCATTAAAAGCTTTGAAAACCCTAGAGAAA
>Ga0105162_1000450_pt1 | contig 27317 bp, 31 predicted proteins | sample JNZ201metaG_FD_81532 | JGI IMG/M metagenome (GOLD analysis project Ga0105162, IMG submission 81532) | Hot spring microbial communities from Jinze hot spring, China to study Microbial Dark Matter (Phase II) - JNZ 20120812A | ecosystem: Environmental > Aquatic > Thermal springs > Hot (42-90C) >...
ATAAATACCTTAGAGGAGCTTATAGAGGCAGAAGAATGTTTTTCCCAGGTGAAGATTTAAAGAGAATTATGAAAATTTTGGTAGTGGATGATGATCCTGCCATTAGAGATACTTTACGGGAAATCCTTCTTTCAGAAGGATATGAGGTTGAGACAGCTGAGGATGGGAAAAGGGCTTTAGAACAAATTCCTCTTTTTTCCCCTGATATCATTCTTACAGATTATCTTATGCCAGAGATGGACGGCATAACTCTATGTAAAATTATAAAAAACGATCCTGAGACTGTAGATATTGGAGTAATTTTAATTACAGGAGTAGGAGATTTAGAGACCCGTGTCAAGGGACTTCTTGCGGGGGCAGATGATTTTTTAAATAAACCTTTTTTTATTCCCGAACTTAAAGCAAGAATTCTTTCTTTATCGAAAATTAAAAAATATCGAGATTTTCTTAAAAATTATCAAATTATATTAGAACAGGAAGTAGAAAAAAAAACAGCAGAACTCCAAAAAACTTATTTAGAACTTCAAATAGCCTATAATGAAATAAAAGAACTTTCTTTAGAAATAATTCATAAATTAGCTAAAGCTGCTGAATATAAAGATGAATACACAGGATTTCATATTCAAAGGATTAGTTTTTATTCAACCAAAATTGCGGAATATTTAGGTTTAACAAAGAACCAAATAGAACTTATTCGATATGGTTCTCCTTTACATGATATCGGAAAAATAAGTATCCCCGACAATATTTTGTTAAAACCAGGTCCTTTAAATAAAGAGGAATGGGAAATTATGAAAAAACACACTATTATAGGAGCTCAACTTCTTGCTGGTTCAAAGATAAAATATTTAAGGGCTGCCCAAAAAATAGCTCTTTATCACCATGAAAAATGGGATGGAACAGGTTATCCTTATGGATTAAAAGAAAAAAAAATACCCCTTTTTGCAAGAATTGTAGCCATAGCTGATGTTTTTGATGCACTTACTTCCGATAGACCTTATAGAAAAGCTCTTCCAATTGAAAAAGCTTTTGAAATCATTAAAAGTAAAGCAGGAACTCATTTTGATCCTCAATTAGTCAAAATTTTTTTAGAAATAAAAGATGAGATTATTGAAATAAGAGAATTATTTAAAGATGAGAATAATCCTAATTTATTCGATATTTTCTAAAAATTCTTTCATCTTTAAAGCATTAGGTACTGCGTATCCTTCAGCAGTATTATCAAAATAAATAAAAGCTGAATTTATATTAAAAGATTTAATTTTTTCAGCTAAGGTTTTAAGTTCTTCTTCTTCATATTTAGAAACATAAAGTTTTTTGGAACCATGCATTCGAATATAAAGATAATTAGTGGTCTGAACTTCATACCAAGACGGATATTTCCCTGCACAATCAGAAAAACAAAGACATATTTTGTATTTCCTTAAAAGCTCTATAAATTCTTCATTATGAAAAGTAATATTTCTAATTTCAACTACATGTTGATAATCTGAAGAAAGTATTTTCAAAAAATTTTCTAGAAGTTCTTTATTATATTTAAATGAAGGAGGAAATTGAAAAAGAATAAGTTTCAATTTCTCTTTTAAAGGAGAAATAGATTTAAGAAAATTTTGATAGTCTTCTTCTACTTTTTTAAGTTATTTTAAATGGGTAATGGTTTTAGGAGCTTTTGCAGAAAAAATAAAATTTTTAGGAGTTTCTTCATACCATTTTTTAAAAGTTTTAATGGTAGGAATTTTATAAAAGGTTGCATTTATCTCTACAGTATTAAAATATTGAGAATAAATGACTAACCAATCCTTTGGTTTACTTTCTGAGGGATATAAGAAATTTTTAAAGGAATAATAACTCCATCCGCAAATTCCAATATAATACTTGACTCCCATATTTTTAAAATTAAAATATTTTCAAAAATTTTAAAGAATCTTTGATTAAGGGTTTTAAAAACCAAAAGGATTTAAAATTATTTATTAAAAAATTTTTTAAAAAACATTTAAAAGGATTATCTCCAGAAACAAAAATTGAAATTAAAATTATTAAATTAAACCCACCTGAGGTTGTATTAAAATTTCCTTTTTACTCTGAAGGTAATTTAATAAGAGTAAATGAAGTTGATTTTTTATTGAAAGAATTAATGAAGTATAAAATAAATGCCCAGATTCAATACATAGATGATTTAGAAAATTTTGGAGAAAATTAAATGTTTCCTTATCCTCTATTAGTTCCCTCTTACTTAGAGGCTTTTATTTTAAAGGATTTAGATATAGATTTAAATATAATTGGAATAGGTCCTATTGAATCTGCTCTTTCTGCTTATGAAATTTTGTTGAGGAAAAAATCAAAAATAGCTTTTTTAACTGGTTGGGCAGGAGCCTATCCAGAAACTGGATTAGATGTAGGTGACATCACTATTGCTACTTACGAAGTATTAGCAGATTTTGGAAGAAAATACAACACTCATTACAGTAATTTTCCTCAAAATCTTGAAGTTTCCAATATTTTAGAATTAAATAATCCCTTTATGGAAAAAACTATTCATCTTTTAGAAAATTGCGGTTTTTACGTTAATGCAGGACCATTAGCAACAGTATGTTCAGCTACTTACGATATCAAAAAAGCTTATTTCATTAAAACTAAATATAATGTTTTAGCAGAAAATATGGAAGGATTCGGGGTGGCTAAAGCTTGTGAAAAACTGGGAATTTTTTTAGTAGAAATAAGAATTATAAGTAATCTTTTGGTAACTCCTGAAAAACAATGGAATAAAGATAAAGCAAATAAAATATTAAGAGAGGTCTGGGATTGTCTGATAAAAAATTGGAAATAGCCATTTCACCTTGTCCTAATGACGTATTCATAGTTTCGGGTATACTTTTAAAAAAAATTAAAAGCCCCCTTAACTTAAGTTTTCACTTTAAAGACATAGAAACTTTAAACAATTTAGCTATCAAAAAAACTTTTCCAGTTATAAAGGCCTCCTTTGCTATTTGGAATTTTATTTCAGAAGAATATGAATTATTACCAATTGGTTCAGCTATTGGATTCGGAGTAGGCCCTTTATTAGTAGGAATTAATCCTTATAAAATAGAAGATTTTTCTAAATTAAAAATAGTTATTCCTGGAAAACATACCACAGCTCATTTTTTATTTAATTTTTTTTACCCTTATAAAATTAAAAAAATTTTTACTAAATATTATAAGGTGATTCCCTATTTATTAAAAAACAAGGCTGAATTAGGAATTCTTATACATGAAGGAAGATTTGTTTATTCTAAATATGGTCTCTATAAAATAATTGATTTAGGTAAATTCTGGGAAAAAACTACTAAAACACCTGTTCCTTTAGGAGGTATATTTATAAAAAAAACACTCTCACCGGAAACTAAAAATGAATTGATTCAAATTTTTAGGGAAAGCATGCTTTGGGCTAAAAAAAATTGGAAAAAAGTTTTACCCCTTTTAAAAATTTATGCTCAGGAATTAGATTCTACTACTATAAAAAAACATGTTTTTACATATGTAAACGATTATACTTATCAATTGAAAAATTCTGCTTTAGAAAGCTTGACAATTTTAAAGGATTTCTTAAAAATTAAGAAGCCTTTAAAAGAAATTATCTGGGGAATTTAATTTTATGGAACTGTGGAAAATTTTCTGGCAAACTGGCTATGTAGGAAAAATCGTTCTTTTAGTTTTAATTTTTATGAGTATTCAAAGTTGGTATATAATTATTATTAATTACTTTAGATATAAAAATTTTAAAAACTTAATTTCAGAAATGGAATTGTTAATAAACAAAAATACGGATTTTTACTCTTTAGTTAAAATTGTCAAAGAACTAGAACCTCATCTTTTAGGGAAAAGTATTAAAAAAATGGTTGCCTCTTTTGGAGAAATTTATGAACATTATTTTGAGAAGGAAAATTTTAAAAAAGGAGAAAATATGCAAGTTGTACTTAGTTTAGCTGAAAAAGAATTAGAAGAGAAAATCTTAATAGAACGAGAAAATATAGTAATGAAAATTGGTAAAGGGCTGGGAATTCTTGCCACTGTTGGAAATACTGCTCCTTTTATTGGACTTTTTGGAACAGTATGGGGAATAATGAAAGCTTTTCATGATATTGGATTAAAAGGTAGTGCTAGTTTAGCAACTGTAGCTCCTGGAATTGCAGAAGCCTTGATTAATACTGCTATGGGACTTTTTTGTGCTATACCTGCTGTAATAGGTTATAATTATTATCTTTTAAAAAAAGAAGAAACTTCTAAATCTTTAGAATTAGTCTTAAAAAAATTAACCCTTACATTAAAAAAGGGATTTTTATATTCTAAGATATAAAAATTTATTGAATTTTGATAATTTTAGTATAAATTTATTTTGTTTCCTGAAAAGATATTAAAAGGAGGTAAAAATAAAATGGCTCCATTAAATATAACTGATCAAGATTTTGAAAAAGAAGTTCTTCAAGCTGAAGTACCTGTATTAGTAGATTTTTGGGCAGCATGGTGTGGCCCATGTAGATTAATAGCTCCTATTATTAATGAAATTGCTGAAGAAATGCAAGGAAAAATAAAGGTATGTAAATTAAATGTAGATGAAAATCCCATCACTCCAGGAAAATATGGAATTAGAGCAATTCCTACCTTGATCATATTTAAAAATGGAGAACCTGCTGAAGTAATAGTAGGAGCTGTATCTAAAACTACTATTTTAAATGCTTTAGATAAAGTTTTACAATCTTAAAATGAATTTTAAATCCATAGTTTATCTTTTTTTAGTAATTTCTTTTTCCTTTTTTTTCAGTGGTTGCAGTACAGTTTCTAAAATTACCTCAGGAATATCTTCCCAATTTTCTGAAACCCTTCCCAAAAAAAAGAAAAAAGAGGAAGAACCTTTATTAGGAGAATTACTCAAAAAAGCTGAAAAAAACTTTATTAAAGGAAATTATGAACTTGCATATGAATATTATAAAGAAATAAGAGATAAATTCCCAGGCACTCCTCAAGCTATTTTTGCAGAATTAAGAATGGCAGATTCTAAATTTTGGAATGAAGAATATTTAGAAGCTATAACTCTTTATGAGGAATTTGAAAAATTTTACCCTAACAACGAAGCCATTCCCTATGTAATATATCAAATCGGAACCTGTTATTATAAAATGAAAAAATCTTATGATAGAGACCAAACATATGCTGAAAAAGCTATTTATGCTTATAAAAGACTCCTCCAAAACTTTCCCAATAGCCCTTATAATGCAGAAGCAGAAAGAAAGATTAATGAACTTAGAGAACTATTAGCTCAACATGAATTATATATAGCTAAATTTTATTATAAAATAAAATATTATAGAGGAGCCTATCAAAGATTACTTTATATTTTGAATACCTATCCAGATACCTATACAGCTAAGGAAGCTCAGAAATTGGTTTTAGGGTATTATCAAAAAGCTCTTTCTGAAACCCAAAAACTTACAGAAGGTAAAAAAAGGGATTTCTGGGGTGAAAAAGTACCTTAAAATTATACTTCTTTATCCTTACCTTCCATACTTTCCAAGATAGATTCTTTTTTAAAGTCCTCTAAAGTAAAAAATTCTTCCTCTGAAGATTTAGGAAAATAGCCTATTTTTTCTAAAACCATTCCCATATCTGCTCCGCATCTTGAACATACTCTTATTTCTTCAGAAAATATATAATCACATCTTAGACATCTCATCTCTAATCTCTCCTGTTTCTAAATTTTTACCACAACATTTTTTATATTTTTTCCCACTACCACAAGGACAGGGATCATTTCTTCCTATTTTCTGAACTTTCAGAGGTGAAGAAATATTTTCCCTTTTCTCAAACATATTCTCTTTCTTATATTGTAATTTTGGAGTATCTCCTTTCTTTTTCTCTAAATCCTCCACTATATTTTCGGAAACCTCTTGAGGTTCTTTAACTTCAATTCTAAATAAATAAGAAAGAGTGGTTTCCTTTATTCTTTTCATTAAGTCCACAAATAAATAAAAAGCCTCCCTTTTGTATTCCTGTAAGGGATTTTTTTGACCATAGCCTCTTAATCCAACACTTTCTTTTAAATGATCAAGCATTAAAAGATGTTCTTTCCATAAGGTATCTATAGTACTCAAAAGAAAATATTTTTCTAAATTTCTTAAAGTTTCAGCTCCTATTATTTTTTCTTTTTCTTCATATTTTTGTAAAGCATTATCTTTTAATTCCTTAACAAGATCTTCCTTTTTTGAAATATTTCCATTTATTGTAGGAGTAAAGACAAAAATTTCTTTAAATCTTTGAATTAAAGTATTAATATTTTCTTCTTCCAAATGCTTATTTTCTAAAAATATTTCTTCTGCCAATTCTTCACACTTTTCTTCTACCATTGAAATAATCCAATCTTTAATAGAATGATTTTGTAATATCTCTTTTCTTTGAGAATAAATAGTTTCTCTTTGTTTATTCATTACATCATCATATTCCAAAAGATGTTTTCTTATCTCAAAATGATAAGCTTCTACTTTTTTTTGAGCTTGCTCTATTGCTTTTGAAAGCCAAGGATGTTGTAAAGGTTCCCCTTCTGGTAATCCCAATTTTTCCATAAAGCTCTTTAGTTTCTCAGAACCAAATAGTCTTAAAAGATCATCTTCTAATGATAAAAAGAATCGAGAAGCTCCTGGATCTCCTTGTCTTCCTGATCTTCCTCTTAATTGATTATCTATTCTTCTTGATTCATGTCTTTCTGTTCCAATAATATAAAGCCCACCTAATGCTTTAACTTTTTCTGCATCTTTTTGACATTCTAAATATTTTTCATAAAGTATTTTAGCCCAGTAATCTTTATATTTTGAAAGTGGATCAAGTCCTTGTCTTGCCATAGCAAGAACTTCATTCCATGCCCTTTCATCGATCTCTGAAGGATCATATCCTTCAGCAATAAGTTGAGCTTTAGCAAGCCCCTCTGGATTACCACCAAGTAGAATATCAACTCCCCTTCCTGCCATATTAGTAGCGATAGTTACTGCATGAGATCTACCAGCTTGAGCTATAATTTGGGCTTCCTTCTCATGATGTTTTGCATTTAATACCTGATGAGGAATTTTTTTCTTTTTTAACATCTTTGAAAGTAATTCACTTTTTTCAATACTAGTTGTTCCTACAAGAACTGGTCTTCCCTCTTTATAACACTTTTCAATTTCTTCAACCACTTTTTCAAATTTTTCCTTTTGGGTTCTAAAAACTACATCAGGATAATCAATTCTTATCATAGGTTTATGAGTAGGAATTACTACTACATCTAAATTATAAATTTCTTTAAATTCTGCTGCTTCAGTTTCTGCTGTGCCTGTCATTCCAGCTAGTTTTTCATACATTCTAAAATAATTTTGAATAGTAATCATAGCTAGGGTTTGATTTTCAGCTTCTATTCTAACTCTTTCCTTAGCCTCTACTGCTTGATGTAAACCATCACTCCATCTTCTTCCCGGCATAAGTCGCCCGGTAAATTCATCTACAATAATTACTTTCCCATCCTTAATAACATAATCTACATCTCTTTTAAATAAATGATGAGCTCTTAAAGCTTGATGAATATGATGAACAAGTCTTACATATCTTGGATTGTATAAGTTTTTGATACCCAATAGTCTTTCACATTCTGCAATTCCTTCTTCTGTTAAAACCACATTTTTACTTTTTTCATCTAAAGTAAAATGCAAATCTTTTTTTAATTTTCTAACGATTTCATCAATAAAATAATACATATCTGTTGATTCTTCTGAAGGACCTGAAATTATAAGAGGTGTTCTTGCTTCATCAATTAAAATTGAATCTACCTCATCAATAATGGCATAATAATGACCTCTTTGAACCATATCATCCAAGGAAAATTTCATATTATCTCTTAAATAATCAAATCCAAATTCACTATTAGTTCCATAGGTTATATCACAAGCATAGGCTTTTTTCCTTTCAGAATCTTTCATTTGATTTTGTAAATAACCTACCGTAATACCTAAAAATCTATAAATGGGACCCATCCATTCAGCATCTCTTTTAGCTAAATAATCATTTACAGTTACAATATGAACTCCTTTACCAGTAAGAGCATTAAGATAGGCAGGTAAAGTAGCTACTAAAGTTTTACCTTCTCCTGTTTTCATTTCTGCAATTTTACCTTCATGAAGCACAATACCTCCTATTATCTGAACATCAAAATGCCGCATCCCTAAAACTCTTCTTGCAGTTTCTCTTACAACCGCAAAAGCTTCTGGTAAAAGATCATCCAAAGTAGCTCCTTTTTCTAGTTTTTCTTTAAATTCTATTGTTTTTTTAGAAAGTTCAAAATCGGAAAGTTTCTGTATTTGTGGCTCTAATTCATTTATCTTTTGAACAAAGGGTTTTAATCTTTTTAACTCTCTTTCGTTTTTGGTTCCAATTATTTTTGTTAAAACCTTGGTAATCATAGTTTTATTAATTTAATACCTTTTATCAATAAAACAACTACCTTGCTTTTTAAATATTTATCTTTTAAAATTGGCTTCAATGAAAATTAAAGAAAAGTTAGAAGATTTTATAGTGTCAGAAATAGCTAATATTTATCCTGAAAATCAAGGAGAATATTCTTTATACCTTCTCAAAAAATTTGACATTTCTACTTGGGATGCACTTGGCAAAATTGCTAAAAAATTAAGAATTTCCATGGACTCAATTGGTTATGGTGGATTAAAAGATAAAAAAGCTATTGCTCACCAATTTATTACTGTAAAAAGAGGACCTAAAAAAGATATTAAAGAAAAAAATTTTGAATTAATTTATTTAGGAAAAACTTCTAAACCTATGAGTAAAGAACTTCTTAAGGGGAATAAATTTGAAATTATAGTAAAAAATTTTAAGGTAGAAGAAAAAATTCTTGATAAAGAAATAGAATATATCAAAAAATTTGGATTAGCTAATTATTTTGATGACCAAAGATTTAGCTCAGTTAAAATATCAAAAAAATTTGCAATTAAGGAGATTATAAAAGGAAACTATGAAGAAGCTCTTTATCTTATGTTAGCTGAGGGAAGTGCTTTAGACATTGAAAAAACAAGAAAATTAAGAAACTGTTTAAAAAAATACTGGGGAAATTTTAAAAACTGTCTGGAATTTGCTAAAGCGACTTGGGAAAAAAATTTGTTAAAATTTTTAAGTGAACATAAGCCCTCTAAGCGAACTTTTAAAAGAGCTCTAAATCTTGTAGATAAAGAATATCTTTTCTTTTTAGGAAATGTTTACCAAAGCTATCTATGGAATCAAATTATTAAAAAGATTTTTGAAATACTAAAAATAAAATGTTTTAAAGTACCCTATTTATTAGGAGATCTCTTATTTTACAAAGATCTTTCTCAGGAAGACTTAGAATTTTTTAAAAATATAAAACTTCCCTTACCATCCCCAAAATTAATTTTTAAAGAAAATTTAGAAAAAATAAATTTACCCTTAATTTATGAGGAAGTATGTAAAGAAGAAGGATTGGAAGGCCTTAAAAATCTAAGAACTTTTATAAAAGGACTGATTTTAAAAACCTATCCCAGGCCTGCCATCGTATTTCCAGAAAATCTTGAATGGACAAAATTAGATGATAATACTATAAAAATAAAGTTTTTTTTAGAAAAGGGAGCTTATGCTACTTTAGTAATAAAGAGACTTTTTTATGGTTATCAGAATCCCTAATTGGCTTGGCGATGCTATCATGGCAATACCTGTATATTACAATCTTTCCCAAAAAGAAAAAATATATCTTTTTGGACCCAAAGAAATTGTAAATTTATTCCAAAATTTTCCAAATACAGAAATTCTTTATTATGAAAAAAATAATTTTAAAAAAAATTTGGAAATTTTAAAACCCTTAAAAAATGAAATAGGACTTCTTTTGACTAATTCTTTTTCTTCAGCATGGCTATTTTTTAGAGCCTCTTTAAAGGAAAGGTGGGGATATGCAAAGGATTTAAGAAGTCCCTTACTTACAAAAGCAGTAAAACCACCTCCTTTAAAATTACATCAAAGAGATTATTATTTATATCTTCTAAAAAAATTAGACCTTCCTCATAACTACAGAGATCTCTTATTACCAGTTAATAATAGAATGCTTGAAAAAGCAAAATCCATTTTAGGAAATATAGTAGAAAAACCTTTTATAGTCATTGCACCCGGAGCAGCTTATGGACCAGCAAAAATGTGGCCTAAAGAATATTATAAAGATTTAATTCAGAAATTAATTAAAAAATGGAATGTAGTTATAGTAGGTGGTTATAAGGAAAAAGAGATAGGTAATTTTATTAAAGGAGATTTTAATAAAGCTTATAATCTTTGTGGAAAAACTGATCTTATTACTGTAGCTGGAATTTTTTATTTTTCAAAGGCGGTTATTTCAAATGATTCAGGACTTATGCACCTTGCTTCTGCTTTAAAAATACCTCAAATAGCTATTTTTGGTTCTACTGACCCATTTCTTACAGGCCCATTGAATCCTAAAGCCATAGTCCTAAAAAAATATATGCCTTGTAGTCCATGCTTTAAAAGAACTTGCAAATATAACCATTATAAATGTTTAAAATCTATTAGTGTGAATGAAGTAATGGAAGCTTTAGAAAACTTAATATTTTAGATGTTAAATTTTTTGTAATATTCTTTTATTCTTTGCCATTTTTTCCAAACTTTACCATTTTCTATAAATTCTTTGGCTTTTTTAATTCCTCCTTTAAAATCTATAGACTCTTCACAAAGATATAAACTTGCTCCAAAATTTAAAAGAAACATATCCATAATAGGACCTTCAAATTTCCCTTGTAAAATTTTTTCTAATATTTCTTTACTTTCCGAAGGATTAGTAACTACTAATTCCTCTAAATTGGCACATCTCTCAAAACCAAAATCTTCAGGATCTATATAATAGGTGGTAATTTTTTCTTCTCTTAATTCAGAAATTTTAGTAGATCCAGTAATAGTAATTTCGTCAAATCCTTCTTCTCCGAATACAACCAAAGCTCTTTTAATACCTATACTATCAAGAACATAGGCTATTTTTTCAGTAAGAAGAAAATCATATACTCCTATAAGCTGATAATTAGCAAAAGCAGGATTTAAAAGAGGTCCTAAGGTATTAAAAATAGTTCTTCCTAATTTTTTTCTTATATGAGCAATTCTCTTAAAAGCTGGGTGATAAAGAGGAGCAAACAAAAAAGCAAAACCTATTTCTTCTAAAGCCTGAGCTGAAGCTTCAGGAGAAAGCTCTAAAGGTATTCCACAAATTTCTATTAAATCTGCACTTCCACATTTACTTGAAATAGATCTATTACCATGTTTAGCTACATAAATCCCCTCTACAGCTGATAAGGCTATAGCTACTGCAGTAGAAAAGTTAAAGGTGTGCTTTTGATCACCACCGGTTCCGCAAGTATCGACAATTTTAGCAGAGGAAGGGAGATTATGAGGAACCTTTGTCATAACTTCTCTGTAAGCCTTTACTGCTCCGGTTATTTCCTGCCAAGTCTCACCTTTTTTTCTTAAAAGATCTAAAAAAGTTTCAGCTTCTTCTTCTAAAAAATTATCTACAGCTAATTTTTTAAAGATTTCATAAGCCTCTTCTTTTTTAAGATTTTGTCCCTCTTTAAGTTTTAAAATCCCTTCTTTAATTTCCATTTCTAAATCATCCCCCTAAATCCATTTTTTCTATAAGTAAACTCGGAGAACCTATTGAACCATAAAAAGTCAAATCTGAACCTATTTCTACTACATTTTTAAATACCTCAAATAAATTACCTGAAAGAGCCATTTCGCAAAAATAATCCATAGGCTCTCCATCCTTGTAATAAATACCAGAAATTCCTAAAGAAAAATCTCCAGAAATAGGATTAGCAGTATGCATTCCCAAAACTTCAAGTACCTCAAAAACTTCATTTTCTAAATTTAATAATTTTTCTCTTTCAAAGTATCCTTTTTCAATATAAAAATTGGTTGAAGAGATTTTAGGATAAGAAAAAAAATTAGGTCTCCTTGAATTTCCTGTTTTAATTTCTGAAAATCCCATTTTTTCAGCTTTCTCTTTCCAATAAGTATCAAATAAAAATTCTTTTACTATACCTTTTTCAATCAGAACTTTTCTATTCTGAGGTTGCCCTTCATCATCAAAAGGCCTTCCTTCAGGAAGAAAAGGATTCAATCCATCATCTATTAAGGTTATTTTTTCACTAAAAATCTTTTTTTCTATTTTGTCTTTTAAATAGGATCTTCCTTTTAAAATTTCATCCCCCAAAAATGAGAATTCTAAAATTTCTAAAAATTCTACAGCAACAAAAGGGGGAAGCAAAACAGAAATTTTCATATTTTTCCCTTTCTTAGTTTTAGATAGTGCTAATGCTTTTTGACAACAAAAATTTACTCTTTTTATTATTTCTTCAAATTCAAATTCTAATCCTTCATACCACTCATAAGAAATTCCTTCTTTATTCCCATTTTTAGCAACTACAGAAATAAAAAAATTGCAAAAAGGCCTTTCCCATTTTAAATTCAAGTCTTTTCTTAAAAGTTCACATTCGATTTTTCCATAGGAAATTTTTATCTTTTCAATTTCTGAAATAGTAGAGGCAAAATTAAAAGCCCTTTTTTCTAATTCCTCTAATTTTTCTGAAATATCTTTAAAAGTAAAGGATAAAGTGTCCTTTAAAGAAAAAAAAGGATATTCTGAAGATCTTGGAGGAAAAACAGAGGATACTCCAAATTCAGAAAGAATTTGAGCTTTAGTACAAGCTTTTTTTATTTCAGAAATATCTAAAAGCGTAGTATAGGAAAGACCAGCTTTCCCATTTTTATTTAAATATCTTACAGAAACACCCTGATCCAAACATTTTTCTTCTAAAAATTTTCTACCCTTTCTTTTTTCTACAGTTAAGCTCTCTTCAATTTCTATCCATAATTCTAAAGAAGGATTTTTGTTTAATAATTCTTTAAGTGCATCTAAAGGTTGCATAGTTTTTAATATTTTTTCAAAAAGGTTTTTCCAGCAAAAATAGCTGAAGAAGCTAAAAATTCCTCTATCCTTAAAAGTTGATTAAATTTAGAGGTTCTTTCACTTCTTGCTGGGGCTCCTGTTTTAATTTGACCAGTATTTAAGGCTACACTAAGATCAGCAATAAAACTATCCTCTGTCTCTCCAGATCTGTGTGAAATTATACAATTCCAATTCCCTTTATATGAAAATTCTACAGCTAAAATTGTTTCAGTAAGAGTCCCGATTTGATTAAGTTTAATCAAAACTGCATTAGCAAGTTTTTCTTCTATTCCCCATTTTATTCTTTTTAAATTAGTTACAAAAATATCATCTCCTACAATCTGAATTTTATCACCTAAAGCCTTAGTAATCAATTTAAATCCTTCGGGATCATCTTCAGAAAAAGGATCTTCAATAGAAATAATTGGATAATCTTTAATTAGTTTTTCATAATATTTTAACATTTCCTCTCTATTCATTTTTTTACCAAGACCAGAAAGATAATAAATTCCATCGCCTTTATATAATTCAGATGCAGCTACATCAAGAGCAATAGCTATTTCTTCTGCAGGCTTATACCCTGCTTTTTCAATAGCTCTCACTAAAAGATCTAAAGCTTGTTCAGGAGATTTTATTTGAGGAGCAAATCCTCCCTCATCTCCTAAAGCAATCCCCAGGTTTTTTTCTTTTAAAATATTTTTTAAAGATTGATAGGTTTCTACTCCCATTTTTAGAGCCAAAGAAAAGCTTTCAGCACCCCAGGGAACAATCATAAACTCTTGGAAATCAAGTGGGTTATCTGCATGAACTCCTCCATTTATTACATTCATAAAAGGAACTGGTAAAATCCTTGCTCTTATTCCTCCAATATAAGCAAAAAGAGGCATTCCAAATTCCTCAGCAGTAGCTCTTGCACAAGCCAGTGAAACCCCTAAAATAGCATTAGACCCAAGTTTAGATTTATTTTCAGTTCCATCAAGTTCACAAAGTATTTGATCTATTTCTACTTGTTTAGAAGATTCAAAACCTTCAAGTTCAGGAGCAATAATTTCATTTACATTAAAAACTGCTTTTTGAACACCTTTACCCCCATATCTTTTTATATCCCCATCTCTTAATTCTAAAGCTTCATATTTTCCTGTAGAAGCTCCAGACGGAACAGAAGCCCTACCATAAAAACCACTTTCTAACCATACCTCTACCTCAATAGTTGGATTACCTCTTGAATCAAGTATTTCACGAGCTTTTATACGGGATATTTTACCCATCTTTTTACTCCTTTAAAAAATTTTCTTTAATAAAATTTTTTATTTCCTCCCAATATACAGGCTGAGTTCCTACCTTTCCTACCACTATTCCTGCAGCGATATTGGCTAACTTTATTACATCTTTTAAAGGCAACTCTATACCATAAAATGCAGCTAATCCTGCCATTGCAGTATCTCCAGCACCTGATACATCATAAACTTCTTTAGCTTGAGAAGCAATCCGAAAACTTCCTTCATTCGGATGATAAAGATACATCCCGTCTTTACCTAAAGTAATTACCAAAAAATCTAAGCTATATTTCTTTATTAACATAGAACAGCTCTCTTCTAAATTTTCTACTGATAAATTTTCTTTAAATAAAGTTTCTTTAAACTCTTTCCAATTTGGTGTAATGGAAGTTGCTCCTTCATATTTTTTCCATTCAACACTTTTTGGATCTACCATTAGAAATTTTCCTTTTCTTCTTGCCTCTCCTATTAACCATGCACAAAAACTTTCAGATAAAACCATGCCTTTAGCATAATCTGAAATAATTACTCCATTAACTTCATCTAAGAGACCTTCATATATTTCTTGAAATTTTTTTCTTAGTTCCCTATTTATTGACTTTCTCTCTTCTTTATCAATTCTAAGTAATTGCTGTGAATGAGCTATTATTCTAGTTTTAAGAGTAGTAGGACGCGTTTTATCTACCAAAATACCTTTAATTCCAATTTTTTCTTTTTCTGCAAGCTCTTTCAAAATTTTTCCATGCTCATCATCTCCTACAACACCCATTAATTCTACTTGAACTTTTAAACCTCTTAGATTTGCTGCTACATTAGCTGCTCCCCCTAATCTAAAATATACCTCTTTAAGATCAAAAACAGGTACTGGAGCTTCTGGAGAAATGCGATTTACCTCACCTATAAAATATCTATCTAAAATACAATCACCTACCACTAAAAGCTTTAAATTTTCTAATTTTTCTTCAATTTGAGAAAGTATGGAAAGATTTATCATTTTGCAGATTGTAATAGCTTATCTGGAGACTTAGGCTTTTTTTCAGAAGGAGTTATTTCTGATGAAATTTCCTGAATAGGAAGCCCTGATAATTCCCTTATTTTCTTCTCTATTTCTAAAACCAAATCTTTTCTTTCTTTTAAAATTTTTCTCACGGTTTCTCTTCCTTGACCCAATCTTTCTTCTCTTCCATCAGTTTTATAAGTATACCAAGCTCCACTTCTTTCGATTAACCCCATAGCTATACCGAGATCGATAATTTCAGCTTCTTTAGAAATTCCTTCCCCAGAATATATATCAAATTCTACTTCTCTAAATGGAGGAGCAAGTTTATTTTTTACAATTTTTACTTTAACTCTTTGACCTATTACTTCTCCTCCTTCTTTTATTGGAGAAGGTAGTTTTTTAATTTCTATTCTGAGAGAGGCAAAAAATTTTAAGGCTAATCCACCTGGGGTAGTTTGAGGAGGTCCTCCAAAAGTTCCCATACTTATTTTCATTCTGGTCTGATTAATAAAAACTACCGCGGTGTTACTCTTTGAAATAGCAGCAACAAGCTTTCTCATAGCTTTAGACATAAGACGAGCTTGTAATCCTACTTGTTGATCTTCCATTTCTCCTTCTAATTCAGCCTTAGGCACAAGTGCTGCCACTGAATCAATTACTATTATATCAACCCCTCCACTTCTTGCTAAAACTTCTGCAATTTCTAAAGCTTGCTCTCCTGTATCCGGCTGAGAAATAAGTAAATCCTCTATTTTTACACCAAGTTTTTGAGCATAATTTACATCAAGAGCATGTTCAGCATCTATAAAAGCTGCAATCCCGCCCATTTTTTGTGCTTCGGCAATTATATGGAGAGCTAAAGTAGTTTTCCCTGAAGCTTCTTCTCCATAAATTTCAGTAATTCTACCCCTCGGTATCCCACCAATTCCGGTAGCAATATCAAGACTCAAAGATCCAGTTGGAATTACACTTACTTCAATTTTCTTTCCTCCTTCTCCAAGACGCATTATAGTCCCTTTGCCAAATTGTTTTTCAATTTGAGAAATCGCTGCTTCTATAGCTCTTTTTTTATCTAAACTTTTTTCTATAAATTCCATGAATTTTTACCTCCTTATTCAATTTTTAATCATATTATAAAAATTCTTTACGAAAAGGTCAAACCTCAAAAAAATATTTGCTAATATAAGCATTAAAGTTATATTTAAGTATAATGAGTAAAAACCATTGGTTTGATAAATGGGCTAAAAAAGCAAAAGAAAAAGGCTATCCAGCTCGTTCAGTCTTTAAATTAGAAGAAATTCAAAATAAATATCAAATTTTTAAAAAGGGAGATATAGTTTTAGATCTCGGCTGTTCCCCTGGATCTTGGTCTAAATATGCCTTAAACCTAATAGGTAAAGATGGAAAAATTATAGGAATAGATTTAATACCGGTCAAAATTTCTCATCCAAATTTTTATTTTATTCAAAAAGATGTTTTTGAAATAACAAAACAAGATTTTGAAAACTTAGGAATAGAGAAATTTGATATAATTTTAAGCGATATGGCACCCAAAACCACAGGAGTTAAATTTATAGATCATATACATTCAATTAAATTAGTTGAAAAGGCTTTAGAATTAGCCCTTGGTTATCTAAAAAAAGAAGGAAATTTTATAGCTAAAATATTTGAAGGAGAAAGGTTACCCTTTTTAAAAAAAGAAATTGAAAAATATTTTAGAAGTGTTAAACTTTTTAAACCCAAAAGCTCAAGAAAAGAAAGTAAGGAAATTTTTATAATCGCTCAAGGTTTTAAAAAACCTTAATAACTGAGAGGTAATTTTGATAATTCTTCATACTTCAGATTGGCATCTTGGAAAAATATTCTTCGGCAAAAAATTAACTGAAGAACAAGCTATTTTTTTTGAAAAAAATTTTTTTCCTCTTCTTAAAGATATAAAGCCCGATCTTATAATAGTTACAGGAGATATAATAGATAGACCAAATCCTGACTATGAAACTCAAAGACTTTTTTGTGAAATTCTTTTAAAACTTTTTAAAGAAAAAATACCCTGTATTTTCATTTTAGGAAACCACGATTCTAAAAGAATTACTCTTTTTAAAGAATTTTTAAAATATAATAACTTAATAATTATTGACGATTTATCCTATTTTACAAATCCTATTCCCTGGGAAAACGAAAAAGGCGAAAAAATTTATCTATATCCTTTACCTTATCTTTCTTTTTATGAATTTAAAGAAAATTTAGAAAATTTATGTAAAAAAACTTTTTTTCAAAAAAATCAATTTACTTTGAAAGATCTGGTAGAAATTTTAATAAATTTAAAAGAAAATTTCCTTTTAAAGCCTGCTATCCTTTTGGGGCATTTTGCGATAGAAGAAGGTATATTTTGTGGTGAAGAATTTCCTTTAACAATAATAGGAAATGAAGAGATTTTTCCTTTAATTTTGTTTGAAAATTTTGATGTTCTTTTATTAGGTCACCTACACCGTATCCAAAAAATTAAAGAAAAAGTATTTTACGCTGGCTCTATACTTCCATATAGTTTTGAGGAAGCAAAATTTAAAAAAGGAATGTGGTTATTAGAAATTAAAAACGGAATTTTAATAAAAGATGAAAATATTTTTTTAGATCCTCCTATGAAATTAAAAACTATAAAGGGCTATTTTAAAGATTTAATCAAATCCCCTCCAGATAATGCCTACTTAAAAGTTATTTTACAAGATAAAGAACCTGTATTACATCCCTTTGAAAGATTGAAAAGTATCTTTCCCAATCTTTTAGCTTTAGAATATGAAGAAAAACATACTTCTTTCTATTTTAAAGATTTCTCAATGGAAGAAATTTCATCTAACTCTAAAATAGAAATAAATGAAGAAAAGTTATTTAAGGATTTTTATAAATATGTGGAAGAAAAAGAAATTGAAGAGAAATTATTTCATATATTTAAAAAATATTTAAAGGAATTTAAAGAAGAGAATATGGAAAAGGAGGTTTAATAATGGCAATAAAAGCTATAGTTGCAGGAGCAGCTGGAAGGATGGGTAAAACCATTATTAATTTAATTTTTCAAAATCCTGAAATAGATTTAGTAGGTGCTTTTGAACATCCAGAAAATTTAGCAGTAGGTAAGGATGTAGGGGAAATAGTTGGGCTACCTAAAACTGGAATTATAATTGAAAATTCTTTAGAAAAAGTAATAGAAAAAGGTGATGTTATTATTGATTTTACTTTTCATAAAGCTTCTTTAGAACATGCAAGAATTAATTCCAAATATAAAAAAGCTATGGTAATTGGAACTACCGGATTCAGTAAAGAAGAATTAGCAGAAATACATGAACTTGCTAAAAAAAATTTTCCTCTTGTTCAAGATTATAATATGAGTATGGGAGTAAATTTACTTGTTAGATTGGTTGAAATAACCGCTAAGGTGCTTAATGAAGGATATGATATAGAGATAATTGAAGCACATCATAGAATGAAAAAAGATGCTCCAAGCGGAACAGCAATTAAATTAGCCAATGCAATAGCTCAAGTCTTAGGTAGATCAGATAAAAATTTCAGATTTTGTAGAGAGGGATTAATAGGAGAAAGACCTCCAGAAGAAATAGGTATTCAGACTATTAGAGGGGGAGATATTGTAGGAGAACATACAGTTCTTTTTGCAGGAATTGGAGAGAGAATAGAACTTACACATAAAGCCAGTTCAAGAGAAACTTTTGCAAGAGGAGCCATTAAAGCAGCTTTATGGATTGTGGGTAAGCCCTCAGGAGTTTATAATATGCAAGATGTGCTGGGCTTGAAAACTTTATAAAATATGGAAGAAAAAACCTGCCCAACAAATAAAGAATTTTTGAAAACTGAAAACAAAACACCTTTTAATTTAAGAGATATTAGATTTATTTTAGCTGTTGGCAGTGGAAAGGGAGGAGTAGGAAAAACTACCATTTCTGTAATAATAGCTTTGTCTTTAAGGAAAGCAGGGTATTCAGTAGGTATATTTGATCTAGATTTTTATGGCCCCAATACAACCTTACTATTAGGTTTAGAAAATAAAATACCTCTTATAGAATTTGGAAAAATTAAACCGGTTTTAACTCAAGAAAATATTAAAATAATGAGTCTCGGATTGATGGTTTCAGAAAAAGAACCTATTTTTATGAGAGGACTTATGGTTTCTAAATTATTTCAAGAATTTCTTCAAAAAATTGAATGGGGACCTTTGGATTTTTTAATTCTTGACTTACCTCCAGGTACAGGAGATATTTTTCTTAGTGTAATAGATTTAATTCCCTTAACTGGATTTATATTAGTAACTACACCTCATAAACTTGCTATTTCAGATGCTAAAAGAACTATTTCTATTTTAAAAGAATATAATGTTCCACTATTTGGTGTAGTAAAAAATATGGCTGATTTTTTTGAAAATGAGAATTATTTTCAAAAATTTTTAAATTCTTACAATCTAAATTTACTTTTTGAAATCCCTGTATTTAAAGAACTTGCTTATATTGAAAATCTATCAGAGATATTTAATTCCTTCAAAAATCAAAAATTTTTAGAAGATATCGCTAATATATTATTGGATAAGGTATTTAGAATCCATTAAAAAATGAATATCTATCAAAAACTGGTTGAAAATTGTCTTTCTTTAGCCAGAGCTAAAAAAACCAAACGTGTTTGTATAGGAATTAATTATACGGTAGTTGAAATTGAAAGAGGGGGAATAGGAATTGCTCATACTTTTTTACCGGAAAAAGAATTTTATAGGAATTTAGAAAATGAAATTGATTTCTGGAAATCTCCAGCAGATTTATTAATAAAAGGTTACTTGTCTAATAATCCATTAGAAATCTCAGTAGGTCTTGCAACTATAAATGCAATTTTGAATAATAAAAAAAATTTTTTGTTTAATTCTTTTAAAGAAGATATAATTTCTCAGTTGGATTTAAGTGAAAAAGATGAAATATTAATGATAGGATATTTTGAATCCATTTATAACAAACTTAAAGGAAAAGTTAAAAAAATCTGGGTAATAGAAGAAAAATGGACAAATTCCAATCTCAATATTTCAGAAATAACCCATAAAATTAAATTAGCTATTATTACTTCCACTACATTATTGAATAAAACTTTAGAAGATTTTCTTGAAATTACAAAGGAAATTCCTGAAATTTTACTTGCAGGCCCAAGTACCCCTCTTACTCCTAACATATTTAAAAATACATCTATTACCTGGCTTTGTGGAAGTATAGTAAAAGATTCAGAATTACTTTTTAGAGGTGTATGTGAAGGGAAAGGAACAGAAAGTCTTTTTAAGTCTGGAGCATTAGAGAAAATAATTTTAAAAATAAAATAATGAATTTTGCTTCCTACCTTTCGCAGCAGTTTATATTGCCTTTTCTTTTATGGATAATACTTAGTTTAAGAATATATCCTGATGACCTTGTTCAAACTATTTTTCACTCGGGGAAAATATTTATAGGATGTGGATTATATGGGTTTGGACTGAGTTTTATTGCAAATGGGCTTTTATCAAAACTTGCTAAAAAAACTCTTAGTAAGGAGAAAATTGTTAAACTTGCTCTTTGGTTAGCAGTTCTTACTGCTTTTTCTGCAAGTATAGAATTTTATTTTGGGATAGGTAAATGATAGGAATTTTTGATTCAGGACTTGGTGGATTAACTGTAGTAAGGGAAATACTGAATAGACTTCCTAATTACAAAATTATATATTTTGGAGATACTGCAAGAACTCCTTATGGAACTAAAAGTGCTGAAACAGTTACACGGTATGCTATAGAAAATACTAAATTTTTAATAAATAAAGGGGCTAAAATTATTATAGTGGCATGTCATACTGTATCCAGTGTATCTATGCCTACTCTTAAATCACTTTTTCCAGAAATTCCTTTTTTTGAAGTAGTAACTCCTTCTTTTAAAAAAGCTTTAAGCTTAACTAAAAACAAAAAAATAGGATTAATAGGAACTAGAACAACAGTAGAAAGCGGAATTTATAATTTACTTTTTTCCCAGGCTGATCCTCAAATAAAACTATATTCTAATCCAAGTCCTCTTTTAGTCCCGCTAATTGAAGAAGGATGGATAAAAAAACCAGAAACTCGTAAAATTGTAAAAAAATATCTTATTCCTCTTAAAATGAAAGGAATTGATACTTTAATCCTGGGATGTACTCACTATCCTTTGATCAAAAAAATTATTCAAGAAAAAGCCGGAAAAAGAATAAAGCTAGTTGATCCTTCGCAAGAAGTAGCTATTGAAGTTAAAGAATTTATTGAAAAAAACCCCGAAATAAAACAGGATCTTAAATATAATGAAGGAATTGAAATTTATGTATCTGATATTACTCCCAATTTTAAAAAAATAGCACAAATTTTTTTAAACAAAAAAATTGAACTTATAAAGGTAAATTTAGACTGAGGTAATATAATGGGATATATAGTAGAATTGGGGGAACTTTTTTTAGCCAAGAATTATAAAAGAGAAAGACTTGCTTTTGTTAGGGGTTCGGGTACAAGACTTTTTACTGAAGATGGAGAGGAATATCTTGATTTTGCAGCAGGTATAGCAGTTTGTAATCTCGGACATGCTTATCCAGAACTTTTAGAAGTTTTACAAAAACAAGCTAAATTATTATGGCATACTTCTAATTTATATTATACCGCTTCCCAGGCTAAACTTGCTAAAAAATTAGTAGAGCTTTCTTTTGCTGAAGAGGTATTTTTTGCTAATAGTGGGGCTGAAGCAGTGGAAGCAGCTTTAAAATTGGCTAGAAGATTCGCTTATGAAAATTGGGGAGCTAACAAAAATCAATTTATAGCTTTAGAAAATTCTTTTCACGGAAGAACTTTAGGGGCATTATCTGTTACCGGACAATTTAAATACTGGGAAGGATTTGAACCTTTGTTACCTGGAATTATTTTTATACCTCCAAATGATAAAAAAACTCTTGAAACTCATTTCAATGAAAATATTTGTGCCATCATTATGGAACCCATCCAAGGGGAGGGGGGTATTTATGTGCTTGAAAAAGAATTTATAGCACTTGCCAAAGAACTTTGCCAAAAATATAATGCCCTTCTTATTTTTGATGAAATACAAACTGGGATGGGAAGAACAGGGAAACTTTTTGCTTATGAACATTTCGGAATAGAACCTGATATTATGTGTATTGCTAAAGCTTTAGCAAATGGACTTCCTTTATCGGCTATGCTTGCTAAAAAACATATAATGAATGCTTTTAAACCAGGAACCCATGCCTCTACTTTTGGAGGGAATCCTATCTGCTGTGAAGTTGCTCTCAAAGTATTGGAAATTATAAGTAATCCTCTTTTTCTTAAAGAGGTAGAACTTAAAGGTAAAGTATTAAAAGAAAAAATACAACAGTTAAGTCAAAAAACAAGCATTATAAAGGAAGTAAGAGGATTAGGGCTTCTTATTGGAATTGAATTTAATATTTCTGCAGAAAAAGTTTATAAAAATCTCTTAGAAAAAAGAATATTAGTCACACAACCTAAACCTAATGTTATAAGACTTTCGCCTCCTTTAATTATTAATTACCGGGAAATAGACTTTTTTATAAATACTTTAGAAGAAATTCTTTTTTCTATGTAATTGTTGAAAAATTTTTAAAAAAAGTAAATTAAAAACTAATTGATGGTTAAAAAAAATTTTTTTAAAAATTCATCCTATTGTAGTAGGAACTAAAGTTTTTGATAAAGGTATGATGACTTATCAATATGACTACGGAGTAGAATATGTGATTCCTATTTATTGTTGGCTTATAGAAGGCTCAGATAAAATTATACTTATTGATACAGGCCTTTTAGAAGTAATTCAAAATGATTTTAAATGTGTAAATGCTATTTTTTATGCTCATGAATTAGAATTTGAGTCTGTGTATAATCCTCATCCCTTAGATTTTCGATATATGGCTGAATTTATAGAAGAAATTGATAAAGGTGGACAGATGGTACATATAAAAAATGAAATTTTTGAAGTAGTTTCAGGAATTACAATGATTCATACACCTGCTCATACTAAGGGAAGGATGAGTGTTTTAATCAATACAGAAAAGGGAATTTTAGGAATTACCGGAATGGAGGTTATTCCACCAGGAACAAATATAAATCCTTATTTAGCTTATGATGTAATGCTAAAATTTAAAAATATGGTAGATATATTAGTTCCATTACATGAACCAACTTTTGCTTCCTTAGAGACTATTCCTTAAAAGTATAGTGAACTTAAAAATACTTGAAAAGATTCAAATAGATTGTTCCAAAAAGGTTATAAAAAAAGATATATTTTCAAAGGTTACTACTATTGGAGGGATTGATGTCACTTACGAAAAAGGAAATCCTGCAAAAGCCTGGGCTTGTATTGCGGTAATGAGTTTCCCAAGTCTTGAAATTTTATGTAAAGAGATTGTTGAAGATATAGTAAATTTCCCTTATATTCCTACTTTTCTTGCCTTCAGAGAACTTCCTATTATGATAAAAGTTTATAATAAAACAAAAATTAAGCCAGATATTCTTTTTATAGATGGCCAAGGAATTTCTCATCCAAGAGGCTGTGGAATAGCTACTCATTTCGGAATTATTACAGAGGCTGTAACTATTGGGGTAGCAAAGAAAAAACTTTTAGGAGAGTGTAATAGTGATTTGCCAGAAAAAAGAGGAAGTTTCTGTTATTTAATACATAATAAAAAAATAGTAGGTGCTGCTTTAAGAACAAAAGATAAAATAAAACCCGTTTTTATCTCAATTGGACACAAAATAAGTTTAAAAACAGCAATAAAACTGGCATTAGAAACTTCTATTTATCGTATTCCCGAACCTTTAAGAATTGCTCATAATTTTTTACAAAAAATAAGAAAAGCTAATATTACTAATTATTAAAAAGTTTGTTGCAATTTATATTTCCTTATGTTACAATTTTTTAAGACCTTTTGAGGAGGAAGAAAATGGGACTTCAAAAAATTATCACCACTTATGTGCCTCAAGGAGTTTTTATAGTGACTTCAAGATGGAATGACAAAATTAATGGTATGACAGCTGCTTGGGTTTCCCAGGTCTCCTTTAGACCAAGACTGCTGGCAGTAGCTATTGCTCCTCAAAGATATACTTATGAATTTATCAAAAATTCTAAAATCTTTTGCATAAACACCTTAAGTAAAGACCAAATTGAGCTTGCTAAACATTTTGGCTTTAAAAGCGGAAGAACTGTAAATAAATTTGAACAAATAGCTTTTACCTACTCTTTAAATGGATGTCCTGTATTAAAAGAGGCTATTGCTTATTTTGAATGTCATGTAATAGACGAATGTTCAGCTGGAGATCATATCATTGTAATTGGTGAAATAACAGATTATAAAGTTTTAAAGGAAAATGTGGAACCACTTATTTTTAAATGGGATGACTTCTTTGGAGGAATAGAAGGTTAGAGGATTTTTTAATGGCTTTTTCTGATAAACTTTTCTCTTTTCATGAAAAATTGGTTCATTTTTTAACTAAATACCTTAGAATCATTTTAGCTATTATAATTTTCTTAGTTATTACTGGACTTTTATGGGGAGGATTTATTTACTATAAATATAAAAAAGAAAAAACTGCTTCTATAGAGTTAATGAAGGTAGCCAAAAGTCCTAATATATTTCAAGACTTAAAAGAAATAAAACAAAAATATAAAGGAACACAAGCAGCCTTTCAAGCAAGTCTGATTTTATTTAATTATTATTTCCAAGAAAATAATTTAGAAGAGATGCAAAAACTTATGAAGGAACTTAAAAAAATTTATCCCGAAAAAGCTAAGGGATTAATTCTTTATGGAGAAGCTAAACTTTTGGAAATTCAAAAAAATTATCCTCAAGCTCTTAAAATTTATGAAAAAATTTTAAAAATAGAACCTTCCTTAAATTTTTTGGTGTATTTAGATATAGGAAGGGTAGCTGAAAAAATGGGACAAATTGAATTAGCTAAAAGTTATTACGAAAGATATATTAAAGAAATTTCTGATAATCAAAAGGGATTAGCAGAATATAAAATTTTTCAACTAACATCTAAAAAATGAGTCTTCTTATTTTTAAAAAGATTGCTGAAGAACGAATTCGAAGAGCTATGGAAGAGGGATTATTTGATAATTTAGAATTAAAGGGTAAACCTTTAGAATTAAAAGAAGATCCCTTTGTTCCTGAAGAATTAAGAATAGTGTATAAAATATTAAAAAATGCTGGCTTTTTACCTAAAGAAATAGAATTAAAAAAAGAAATTTTCAAATTAGAAGAACTTCTTGATGAGGAAATTGGAGATGCCTATTTAAAAATAAAAAAATTATCTGCTTTGATTTTTCAATTAAGTCAAATAAAAAAAGGGCCTATCAATTTAGAAGAAAGTGAATATTATTATAAAATAGTAAACAAAATTAAATTAGCTAAGGAAAAAAAAGAGATCAAAGAATCAAAGGAAATAAACTGGTCTAAATTACAAAATCTTCTTTACATTTCTGCTTTGCGTCCCAAAAGAAAATGACTTCAGACGAATTTTTTATGAAACTTGCTCTCAGAGAAGGATACAAGGGCCTGGGATGGACTTCTCCTAATCCTTCTGTTGGAGCTATTTTAGTAAATCCTTATACTCAAGAAATAGTATCAAAGGGATATCATAAGGCTTATGGACTTGCCCATGCAGAAGTAGAAGCTATAAACAAAGCTGGAGAAAAAGCTAAAGGAACTTTTCTTTATGTTACCTTGGAACCATGCTCTCATTATGGTAAAACTCCTCCCTGTACTGAAAAAATATTATCTGCAGGTATTTCAAAAGTAATTTGTGGAATAAGAGATCCTAACCCACTTGCTAAGGGAGGTTTAGAATATCTGAAATCTAAAGGAATTGAAGTAAAAGTAGGTGTTCTTGAAAGAGAAATAAAGATTCTTCACAGATTCTTCTTAAGCCACATTTTAAGAAAAAGACCATGGATAATATTAAAAATAGCTGCAAGTCTAGATGGTAAAATAGCTATTTCCACCGGGGAATCTAAGTGGATTACTGATGAAAAAGCAAGAAAATACACTCATAAATTAAGACATATCTGTGATGCTATTTTAGTAGGTAAGAATACTATATTGAAGGATGATCCAGAACTAACTTGTAGATTAATAAAGGGAAAAAATCCTATAAGAGTTGTTTTAGATACTAATCTCAGTTTAACTCCTGATTTTAAAATTTTTAACACCGATGAAAATAAAAAAACTATCATAGTATGTGGAGAAAAAATTAAATCTCCAAAAGAAAAAATTTTTAAAAAAAAGAAAATAGAAATATGGAAAGTTCCAATTAAAAACAATAAAGTTGACTTAAAAACTTTGTTGGAAATTTGTCATCAAAAAGGAATAACTTCTATTTTAGTAGAAGGAGGATCTCAAATTTATGGAAGCTTTATAGAAGAGGGATTAGTTGATGAAATTTTTTATTTTGTAGGTCCTATTATTATAGGAGATAAAGAGGGAATTTCAGCTATTGAAAGAAGCCCTTTAAAAGATTTAAAATCTTCTCTTTTCTTAAAAGATTTAAAAATAAAAAAAATTGGAAATTCTTATTTATTTCATGCATATACTGAAGAGGGTATTACTCTTTTCAATACTTCTTTAGGATCTCTTTAATTTCTTCCTCTAAATCTTTTAAAGATTTATCTGAATAGATAACTCTATGAGCTTTTTTTTCTTTTTCTTTAAGTGGAATTTGTAAACTTAACAGTTTTTCTCCCCATTCCTTCAATCCTTTTTTTGCTATTCTCTTTTTTTGCAAATTCTCATCACAGCTAATTACCCATATTTCATCAAACAAATCTTCCCATCCCACTTCAAATAAAAGAGGAACTTCTGCAAAAATGATTTTTTCTTTTTTTTCCTCTTTTTTTATAAAGTTTAATAAAGCTTTTTTCACTAAAGGATGAAAAATTTTTTCCAGCTTTTTTTTAAATAAAGGATTCTCTATTAT
>Ga0105162_1000454_pt1 | contig 27298 bp, 31 predicted proteins | sample JNZ201metaG_FD_81532 | JGI IMG/M metagenome (GOLD analysis project Ga0105162, IMG submission 81532) | Hot spring microbial communities from Jinze hot spring, China to study Microbial Dark Matter (Phase II) - JNZ 20120812A | ecosystem: Environmental > Aquatic > Thermal springs > Hot (42-90C) >...
ACCGAGACATCGGGAACCCTTCAATGCGATGACAAAATAATTCAGGCTGCTAAGACATTAGATAAATACTATGTGCCAACAAGGTATCCAAACGCCTGGGTTGAGGGAAGCCCAGACGAATACTACACGAGGAATGATGCCGAGGAAGCCATAAGACTAGCAGAGAATATAATAGGTTGGGTTGAGGATAAATGGAAATCATTAAAGAGAGGAGGAGAGTGAGGGAGAAGCACATAGAAGAGGCGAGGGAGTGGGCATCTAAAATCCCACTTAGGGTTACAGCCATCCTAATTGGTTCATATGCAAGAGGAGACTTCAACCTCTGGAGCGACATAGACATACTACTCATCTCAGAAGATTTTGTGGGAAACCCACTGGATAGACTGAGAAGCATAGATGCACCCCCAGGATACCAAATTATCGCCCTAACCCCAAAAGAGTTCAAGATGCTAATGGAGAAAAGGGAGATAATGGTTATGGAAGCGATGGAATACGGGGTAGTTTTAAGGGATGACCTAAAAATCCTCTCCATCAAAGAAAAGAATAGGGGATAGAGCCCTTAGAACCAACTTTAACGATACTATTACTAAACCCAGCAAACACGCCAATAAACCACAGATACATATCTCAAATTCGCAAGCAAAAATTAGGATGGAAAAAAATATATTCTAGGCGAGCGTAAGGAACAATGGAGACCATAAAGTATCCATAGAAATCCCAAGGGAAATCATCGAAAAAATAGATAGATTCACAGAACTCCTAGGATACGAGAGAAAAGAACAATTAAAAGAAAAACAGAAAAAACATTATAACAAACAATAGAAAAATATAAAAATTTAAATAGCCAAAACTTCCTTTCATAAGAAATGAGGGGGGTGGAGACCGCGCTCATAAGCCTAGCCCCTTAACCGAGACTTCTATAGCCTTTCCATCCCCCTCCGACAAACAAGATACACCACAAAAGCCTAACACACATAAAAAGCCAAAACCACAAATCTTAACAAATAACGACCCCAAACCCAGACAAACTTCTCAAGGCAGTATCTCCTAAAGGCATCTGCCTATAGCCTAAAAATTTTAAATATTATGTAAGCCTTCCCCATGAAACAGCATTTTCAACACCAATCAACAATAAAAAGAAAAGAAAGAGAATTAATTTTTGCTTCATGGAAAACTCATTAGAGTGCAGAAGCTTTTATAGCGCTATATCCCATTATACCATTACATGGTGATACTAAATTGGCTAAATGCGGTAGCTGCGGCTTTGAGCTCCCCGAGGACGCTGCCTTTTGCCCGAATTGCGGAGAGCCAGTAGGAAGGATTATGAAAGCCCAAAAAAAGACCGAAAGCCTTGAGATGATCACAAGGTTAAGCCTAGCGGGAGTATTCCTTTCACTGCTCATTACCTCGCTAATCGCTGTGACAGCTGAGGGCTTTGAACTATACTTTATACCAACATTCATATCGGCTTTAATAATCATATATGCATCTAGAACAAAGAACCTAAAAGACGCAATCATCATCTCCGCACTAATTTACTTGATTACAGATGCCTTGCTCTCTGGATTACTCCTCGGAACATTATATGCACAAGGCATAAAACTGGCATCTTACTACTCAGCGTACTATAAGGATGCGCCAACGTTAATTGACGTAATATTATATACGATTTCACCAGTAACAGCAATATTAGCCGGGTTCGCCGGATATAAAATAGCCCCAAGGAAGGAAGTATACTGTGAGCGCCCCAAAGAGGAACATAATGTACTATTTTATAGTGTAAAGGGCCCCCTCAAAAAACTTAAATATGTTTTCCTAGGCTTTTTCATAGGAGCTAAATAGAGCCGTGAGGGCACAAGGAAGAATGAGGATACCTAAAGAAATAAAAGCATATTGCCCAAGATGTAACAAGCACACCGTGCACACCGTCTCCTTATACAAGGATGGAAGACGTAGGACTCTTGCGAGAGGAGAGAGAGCCCACGAAAGGGAGAGAAAAGGCTATGGCGGGCAGAAATACCCAATGCTTAAGCGTAAGGCTAAAACAACAAAGAAGCAGTCATTAAGACTCCAATGCAAAAACTGTGGATATGTACTTCAGAGAGAAGGCATACGCCTAAAGAAACTCGCAATAGAATAAAATTAAATGGTGATATTTAAAATGAGGACATGGGAGAAAATTATACCAAAGCCAAGAAGCAACTTTATTCAAGTTAAGTGCCCAGAATGCGGCAGCGAGCAGATAACTTTTAGCCACGCTACCACCATCGTTCGATGTAACATATGCGGCTCAGTCCTCGTAGAGCCAACTGGTGGGAAAGTAAATATAAAGGGCGAGGTTGTATCTAAGTTTGAGTAGTAGGTTGACTAATATGCCAGTACGGAAAGAAGACGAGTGGCCTGAAGCCGGAGAGCTCGTAATTTCAACAGTCACCGAGATAACAGACTACGGCGCATACGTGAAACTCGACGAGTACGGTGGAAAAGATGGCTTTCTGCATATTTCCGAGATATCACCCGGATGGATAAAAAATATTCGTGATTATGTTCGTGAGGGTGAAAAAGTAGTTTTAAAGGTTTTGAGGGTTGACCCAGCAAGAAACCAGATAGATCTGTCACTTAGAAGGGTAACACAGCGCGAAAAAAGGGAGAAAATCTTACTCTGGAAGAGAAGCAGGAAGGCAGAGAGCCTGCTTAAAAGTGCATCCCAAAAAATAGGCATAAGGCTTGAGGAGATCTATAATTTGGTCACCGAGCCGCTTGAAAAGACCTTCGGCAGCATTTATGATGGGCTTGAGGCAGCCGCAAGAGAGGGAGTTGAGGTCTTGATTAAGGCAGGAGTACAAGAAGACATGGCTAAGGTCTTAACGGAAATTGCTAGAGAAAGAATAAAAGTAACCGCCGTCAAGGTTAAAGGGATACTGAATATGACATGTGCTAAGCCCGATGGGGTCTTAAGAATAAAAGAGTCTTTGACGAAAGCCATAAAGAGCGCCTCTTCCAGGGGGGTGAAAGTCAACATATATGTAATTGCTCCGCCAAAATACCAGGTGGAGGTTATTGCCAAGGATTACAAGGAGGCAAACTCCGCCCTAAAGAAGGTTGCCGATGTAGCCATAGATATTATAACAAAGTTCGGCGGTCAAGGCACATTTATCTCCGAAAGCGGATAAAATATGGTCTGGCTATTGAGGAAATGTGTAAGGTGTGGAAAGTACACGCTTAAGAGAGACTTTTGCCCATATTGTCATGGGGGGGTGCGCGTTCCACACCCGGCAAAATTCTCGCCCGATGATAAGTATGCCGTTTATAAGGGTATGTTAAGGAGTAGTCCTCTTGATGAAAAGAACAATGATAGTGGAGATAGAAGAGGTCAAATTTAGAAGCCCGGTTCTAATAGAGGGGTTACCAGGCTTAGGCATGGTTGGCAGAATAGCAGTAAAGTATTTAATAAAACAGCTAAGAGCCAAAAAATTTGCCGAGCTATACTCACCACACTTTGCTTATTACGTTCTTGTGGATAAGGAGGGAACCATAACATTACTTAAAAACGAATTTTATTATTGGAAAAGCGATAACGGAGATAACGAGTTAATACTTTTAACTGGCGATTCACAAGCGCAGACAGTTGATGGACAATATGAGGTTGCAGAAACTATACTTGAGTATGCAAAGAAAAAGAACACCAAGACAATTATAACAATTGGTGGTTATAGAAAAGATGTTGTAGGCACACCACAAGTTTTTGCCTCAGCAACAGACCCGGAAATCCTAAGAAAAGCCTTAGAAGCGGGGTCAATAAGCAGCCCTCCTGGAAGCCCTATTGTTGGAGCAGCTGGTCTACTTGTGGGCTTGGCTAGATTCAAGGATATTAGCGGATTATGTCTCCTAAGCGAGACGCCCGGCTATATACCTGACCCGAGGGCTGCGAAAAGCGCATTAATTATCATAGCAAAGATGCTAAATTTGAAGTTGGATTTGGCAGATCTTGAAAGGGAGATCGAGAGAATAGCTAAGATAGAGGAAGAATTAAGGAAGGTAGAGGAACGCAGGGCTATTGAAACAGAGATCACTAGGAGAGAGAGTGAAATATCCTACATTGGTTGAAGTCTAGATTATAAAATTTTGATCCCTTCTTATACGCGCTTGCAACGTTCTCCTGAATTCCTCAAGATCTCGAATTATATGATTAATAATGCTTATATGCAGGTTTACAGTCTCATATACTTCATCCTCAGAATCTGCCTCAAGGATGTCGTTCTCGATCTGATTAACGATTAACTCCGTTAATTCGTTCCGCTTTGGAATGGATTGAATCGAGCCCAGAATTACCTTCCTCATTTCATCAACCTTGGGCTTTGGCAGATCGCCCTTGATAATTCGGTCTAAAATACTGTTTATTACGCTCTCATCTGACAAAGATATGCTCTTTCTTGCTGCAATGACGCCTTTAGGTGTCAAAAATATTGCCAGCGGGACGCTATTAACGTTATAGAGTTCTGTCAACCCAACATTCTCTGGATCCTCGATATCGACAAGACGAACATTTACATCCTTCCTTTTTCTTCTAAGCCTCTTCACCACCGGCAATAAACTCTCTTCGTTCTCGTAGAGACTCGAATAAAAATATATTATCTCAAGCTTCTTCTTTCTCTTTTCACTCATACACCTTTAAACCTCTTAAGTAAGGCAAAGGACATTAAGATTCCCAATTTGTGTCTTTTGTAGGTTCATTAAAAAATAGTGAAAATAGGAGAATCGTAGCCAATATGCCCCTAATCCTTTTTATGCCTTTTTAGTTATCTCTTTAATGACGCCAGCGGCGATTGTTGTACCCATATCACGTATGGCGAACCTACCTAGCTGCGGGATCTCGGAATAATTCTCCATGCACACAGGCCTTATTGGCTCAAACCTAACTAGAGCAGCGTCACCAGTCTTGAGGAAGGCTGGTTTCTCCTCCACGGTCTGGCCAGTCCTCGGATCAATCTTCTTTAGTAGCTCGGCGAACCTAACGGCAATTTGCGCCGTGTGGACGTGCATTACTGGCGTATAGCCAGCGGCAATCGCCGTTGGGTGATAAATGACTATTATCTGCCCAATGAACTCCTTTGCCACTGTAGGTGGATTATTTGGATGCCCTACTACATCGCCCCTCTTTATCTCGTGTTTGGCGACGCCCTTAACGTTAAAGCCTATATTGTCTCCAGGTTCTGCCCGCGGTATCCTCACATGGTGAGTCTCAATAGACTTAACTTCGCCAGTCTTCCCTAGAGGCATTATTATTACTGTATCGCCCTCCTTAAGTACACCCGTTTCAACACGTCCAACAGGCACCGTTCCAACACCAGTTATTGAGTAAACATCCTGGACTGGTATCCTAAGAGGCTTATCTATGGGTTTAGGTGGCATCTCAAAGTAGTCTAGAGCTTCAATGAGCGTAGGTCCGCTGTACCATGGCATATTAGAGCTTGATTTAACAAGGTTGTCTCCTAACCATCCCGATACCGGTATAAACGGTATTTTGTCAACTTTATAGCCAACAAGCCTTAACATCCTGCCGACTTCATTCTTTATCTCTTCATAACGTTCCTTGCTCCAGTTGACTGTTAGATCATCCATCTTATTAACTAAGACTATGATCTGCCTAACCCCAAGTGTGAACGCTAAGAAAGCATGCTCTCTAGTCTGGCCGCCCGGACCTATGCCAGCCTCAAACTCGCCTTTCTTAGCCGAGACAACTAGTATAGCTGCATCAGCCTGGCTCGCACCGGTTATCATGTTTTTAACGAAGTCTCTGTGCCCAGGGGCATCTATGATTGTGAAGAAGAACTTTGGTGTCTCAAACTTTAGGTATCGCAGGTCTATTGTTAGACCTCTTTCTCGCTCCTCTTTAAGGTTGTCTAATATCCATGCATACTTGAATGACTCCTTCCCCATCTTCTTTGCTTCTTCTTCATACTGCTTAATTACTCGCTCATCAACGACGCCAGTTAAATATAGGAAGTGACCCATTGTTGTTGACTTACCATGGTCTACATGACCAATTATGATTAGATTCAAGTGGGGCTTCTCCGGCCTGCTCATCTACTTGTCCTCCACACTCTATATCCTACTGTTTTAACTCTGTTTGATTAATCATATTTAGTTCCATTATTTTAAGTTTACTTTTTCAAATCCGCTTGGGTCTTCCTTAATATAGAGAAGTGGGCTTGTTATATCTTCCACTGGGTCAACATATTCAACTGATATTTTCTTCTCAGGATCTATTATTGGCTTAGGTTTCCCCATGAGCTCAAACCTAAATAGTGAGGATTTATACCAGCATATTCCTGGATTCTTACTGACGGGAAAACTAAGCCTTGAGATAAACATTTCATAGTCTGCTGTTTCGTAGGATGTTTTATATTTTGAGAAGTCTCTGATTATGTCCGTTATTACACAATTCATTCTTAGAAGCATTAGCTCCACAGCCTTCCATTTTATGGCGGAGGACTCAGCCGTCGTAAGCCCAATGTACCCGACACCACCTGCACCTAAACACGCTATTCCTCTTGAGAGGAAGGCTTTTAATCCACTAAGAGTTTCAAGAGGCTCTGATGAGAAGACATCAAATTTGCCGATAAGGTCTTTTGGCAGAGGATTAGAAACATCATATTGCTGAAACTCAATATTTAAGCCATATTTACTGCATACCCTCTCTAAGTATTCCCCGAGCCTCGCATCAATATCCAAGACAAGTATTCTTGAGGGAAGACTAGTCAAAGCTAAAGCTATGCTTAACAAGTCGTCATCACCTATAATTATGAAGGATTTATCGGCTAGGTCGTTGTAATAATGCATTAATGCCACCCTTGATATTACATCTCTTTCATGCATATAGCCCTGAAAGAACATAACGTCTGGCTGCGGTCTATCCTTAACTATCCGTGAAAACCTCTCTAAAATCTCTTCGAATCTTCCACCAAACGCTACTCCCTTTCTCTCACACTCGCGGCATTTCCCGCTCTTAAACTCTATAACCCTCTTATGAAACCTTTCAAGCCCCTTCTCCGTTAAACAGATTTTATTATTTTTTAATCTTATAATGCCTTCAGAAAACATTTTGTTAATGGCATCCACAAAGTCTTTCACTAAAAAGGGGCTTTCATCAAGAAGCTCCCAAATACTTTTCTCAGACTCAAGAAGGCACCTTAATATATGAGTTTCTATTCTTTTCATAGAATTCCCTTCTTATCACCTTCTTTTCCATAGCTTTTGGTTTAAGCTCTTCGATTAATAAATTGAATGCCCTAAGGGCGCACTCATCCGACCCGCAAGTGAAAATATCTAATGCAACATAGCCACACTCAGGCCATGTATGAATACTCAGGTGAGACTCGCACAAAATATATGCGGCAGAAACGCCATAAGGCTCAAATTGATGAAAAATTGATGAAACAATATGAAGCCCGGATTCAGAAATAACCCTGTCTAGAATAACGCGTAAATCTTCTACCCGCGCAATCTTCCTGGGATCTACTCCCAGGAAGTCGGCGATTATGTGAATGCCCAATTTGAACATCCACCGTTTCTTTTTGAGAGGTCTTAGACAGCAGTATTCTTTGCCAGCCCTGCATATAGTACTACATACTCCTTAAAATACTGAAATAAGCGAAAATTTTTATAAGTATTTCGGATAAGAAAAGGCTTATTTTTATCTCTAGAGGTGAAGAAAAATGCTTTAAGACCTTTACACTATCAAGTTTTCCTTATAGCGATTCCCTTCGAATCTCTTCAGGAATCCTCTATTTAACCGTTACAGATTTAGCTAAGTTTCGCGGTTTATCAGGATCCAGCCTCTTCTCAACAGCTATATAATAGGCGAACATCTGCAGCGGTATTACGAATGCTATTGGCGAGAATATCTCTGAAATTGCACCCATCACCTCAAAATACTCATCTGATAAACTCTTAATTTCTTCATCGCCCCCTTCAATAACGGATATTATTGAGGCGCCGCGGGCCTTCATCTCCATTATATTTCCGATAATTGCCCTCCTCGTCCTATCTTTTGGGCAGATAAATATTACTGGGATCCCCGGCTCGATCAGGCTTATCGGACCGTGTTTACTCTCACCAGCTGGGAAGGCGAGGGATGGGATATACGCTATTTCCATAAGCTTCAGTCTACCTTCTAAGGCGGTCGCCGTACTTATCCCTCTACCTACGAACAAAAAAGTCTTACTATCCTTGTATTTTTCAGCAACTCGCTTAACTTTCTCCTCGTTTACCTTTATGGTCCTCTCAACAATCTCCGGTATACTTTTAAGCTCCTTCTCCAAGCTCTTTATCTCCTGGCTGCTAAGCTTACCACGTAATTTAGCGACCCTCAGGGCTAGCTGCGCCAGAACAAGAAGCTGAGCCGTGAAGGTTTTTGTTGCTGCAACCCCTATTTCTGGGCCTGACTGCTGCAGTATATAGACGCGTGAGACTCTAGTCAATGTTGAGCCGACAACATTTGTTAGGCCAAGGATTGTTGCAGCCCTATTCCTCGCATAGTCCACTGCCGCCAAGGTGTCTGCCGTCTCACCGGACTGGCTTACAGCCAGAACCGCGCTATCAATATTGACTGCCGATCCGAACTGCTCTATAAATTCGGAGGCCACAACTGGATACGCCGAGAGGCAGGCAAGCTTAGAGAACATGTAAGATGCTGCTAGGCAGGCATGATAAGATGTCCCACAAGCGACAAGAAAAACGTTCTTAGCTCTGTCTAGAAAAGTTGCAATAAGATCTAAATATAAGTCCTGAAGCCTAAGCGCATTTCTAAGCGCAAGTGGCTGTTCATGAATCTCCTTCAACATAAAATGCGGGTAACCCTGCTTCTCCGCCATCTCCTGAGTCCAGGTGACTAACTCCGGCTCCTTTGCGATAATGCTCCAATCATCCAGCCTCCGAACCTCGTAGCCCTCAGGCCACATGATTACAACCTCACCATCTTCTACAACAATAACTCTATTCGTTAAGGGCAGTAGTGCCGGTATGTCTGAGGCGCAATACATCGCTCCATTGCCTATGCCTAAGATAAGCGGACTCTCTCTCCTCGCGCATATAATTTTACTTGGCTCAAGGGTCGATATTATGGCAAAGGCGTATGATCCATCAAGCCTCTTTATCGTCTCACGAATAGCCTCGATGAACGGAAACCCGCGCTTAAGGTTCTCTTCAATTAAATGCGGTATAACTTCAGTATCCGTCTTAGACTTAAATGTGTGCCCAAGATTTTCTAGCTCTGCTTTCAGCTCAGCGAAATTCTCTATGATGCCATTGTGAACCACGGCGATCTTCTCCTCACAGTCAGTATGTGGGTGAGCGTTAACTTCGTTTGGGGCGCCGTGTGTTGCCCACCTGGTATGCCCTATTCCCACCGAGCCTGGTAGGTCATTAAGATTTAAAAGTTTATGAACATCGTCGATCTTGCCTTGATCCTTTTTAATGTAAATCTTGCCTTCAAAGACTGTGGCCTCTCCAACCGAGTCATAGCCCCTATACTCAAGTCGTCTCAGAGCGCCGTGAATGATCTCGGCGGCTCTAGTCCCCCTCGTCGCGCAACCAAAAATTCCACACATGGAGAGCCAACCAGGGCAACGCTCTACGAAAACTATAAGAGCTTTAAGAGAGTAATTAAGATTTACGCCAAAGCTTATGGAAGCTTGCTTGTGCACACCATATATGTTTATGTATCACTTTTTGGAGTGTAAGAATTGTGCTGTTCGTAATTGAGCACCTAGAGCCTGAGATCAGTAAGTGGCTTTACCTGGAGTACAAACATGCCTCAAAAATTGTTGGCGAAGATAGGCTTGTCTTCACAAACGTCAAGAAGGAAGATGTCAATATCCTCTCTAACTTAGGTATCGTCAAAAGCGAGAGCTTCATCGAAATATTCAACCAGAGAAAAGTGGTAATTCTTGATCCAAAAGCTAAGGAGAGAATTAAGCCAGAAGATTTGGAGAAGAAAGAGGCAATTATTATTGGCGGGATTCTGGGTGATCACCCACCGCGCGGGAGAACAAGGAAACTGATAACCTTAAGGGCACCCGAGGCTGCTGCTAGAAACCTTGGTAAGGGGCAATTTTCCATAGATGGAGCGGTTTACATAGCCAAGATGATATGTGAGGGATTTAGGCTTGAGGATATACCCATCAAAAGGGGGCTATATATAAAAATAAACGAGAGAGCCGAAGTGCACTTACCATACGTGTATCCCCTCAAGGATGGGAAGCCTGTAGTAAGTGAAGAACTGCTTAAATACCTAGTCTCTGAGGAAATAGTTAAGGATAAGGAAAAACTCCTAAGGGGTCACATCGCCAGAAGCTAAAACGAGAAGGGTAGCTCATTGGGCCAAATATATATGCCCTTCTCAGGAATAAAGGACGCCTTTAAAGTGAAGATCTTAAGCCCGTTCTCCACTAAGGCTTTTAGTAGGCTGGCGAATTCTGGATCCACATCATAGTTCGGCTTTACACGCGCAGCATCCGACCTCTGGACGGAGAAAATCAGCCCAGTTTTAAATCCGTTCCTTAAGAGCCTAGACAACTCTATTAGATGACGCCTACCCCTCGATGTCGGCGCGTCCGGGAAGAGGGCCGTTCCATCTACAACATGTGACACACTCTTAATCTCTAAATAGAGCCTTTCGGCGCCAGCTCTAAGCAGAAAATCGAGTCTAGTATTTGAGCCCTCAGGCCTGATATTCTCCTTCACGATTCTGTAGCCCGCTAATTCGCTTATTAGCCCCAGTTCGATCGCTTTTCTAGCCAAGTAACTTGAAAATTGGGCGTCTATGATGATCGTGACGTTTTCACCGTGACTGGCGGCAAAAACGCTATAGGCGCTTTTTCTACAATGAGCGCTCTTCGGTCTTCTCAAGTGCAGTTTTACGCCAGGATATAATGCGGTCGTAAGCCTACCAGAGTTTGGGAGGTGCGCGTGGGCATATTTGCCCTCCACCTTTACAAGGACCATAAAGCGATTTAATCTTCGAATAAACGTTCCGGGGATTAGCTCAAAATCTGCTGGGATTAAAAACATGATGATGACCTCAAGTATTTATTAGTGCTCATAGAAAAATTTAAATTGGCGTGTTTGGTTTCCCATACGTGATTGCATGGCTTTGTAACGAGGCTTATTAATGAAGATTTTAGAGAAGGATTTAAAGCATGGGTGCATAACCCTCCTTCCAGAGCTTTTGGATGACTTCTGGATTCTCTATAACATTATCCAGAGGGGTGATATTGCATACGCTAGGACGACACGCGACATCCGCTCGGGCGAGAGATATGAGAGACCCGAGAAGAGTAAGCGCATATCGCTTACACTGGGCTTGAGGGTTGAGAAGGTTATCTGGGACAGAAGCCTAAATAGGCTTAGAGTTCACGGAATAGTATGTGATGCTCCGGAAGATACTGGGGCCCTGGGCTCCCGCCACACGCTTAATATAACTCTTAACACGCCAATAACAATAATTAAAGAGCGGTGGCTGGACTATCAATTAGAGCAAATTGAGCAGAGCTCAAATAGGGGTATAACGCCCTTAATAATTATAGTGATAGACGATGAGGGATACTGCATTGCCATCTTAAGGGGCTTCGGTCCGGATATAATTGCCGAAGAAAACATAAGTCTCCCAGGAAAGCACATGGGACAGGAGCGCTCTAGAATCCTCAGAGAAATGTTTAAGTCGGCTTCAAGAACCCTAAAGGACGTCGTCGAATCTATGAAGGACTCAATCATAGTCATCGGGCTCGGCTTCATAAAAAATTACTTTCTAGACTTTTTGAGGGAAAACATGCCGGAGCTCTTGGAGAAGGTAATTGATGTGAAGAGCGTGAATAGTACGGGTAAGGCCGGGATATACGAGGCGCTTCGCTCCGGCATACTCGCTAAAGCCTTTAATCATGCCAGGATGATTGAGGAAACCCTCGCGGTCGAGGAGACTTTGAGGCGTCTTGGTGCGGGAAGGGGTGACGTAGCCTATGGCCTAAGCGAAGTTGAAAGAGCTGCATCGCTAGGGGCTATTGCTGAGCTCCTTATAACAGATGAACTCCTAAGGGAGGCTGAAGGGGAGGAGATGATTACTCTTGAGAACTTGATGCGTGAGGTTGAGAGGAGGAGTGGCAGGATACGGATAATCAGCGTCGAGCATGAGGCTGGTGCTAAGCTTAAATCTCTTGGTGGTGTAGCGGCCCTTCTTCGTTTCCCATTAAGCTAGCAGTATTTTCTCATCTTCTCTAGGATTATCTTCTCAGCATACGTTGTTAGCTTTCTAAGTTTTTCTTCATCCCTCGCCTCCACTGTTAGCCTTATGAGTGGCTGCGTGTTTGAGGCTCTTATTAGGAACCATCCATCATTAGTGAGCACCTTAATGCCGTCAATAGTCACCATCCTAAACCCAAGAGACTTAAGCTCCTCGCCAAGATCATCTATCACCTTAAATTTCACTTTGTCAGGGCAAATATAGTTTTTTGCCAGCATCTCCGGGTATTTTGGGATGGAGTCAACTATTTCTGAGAGCTTTCTGCCATCCTCAGATATAGCTTCAGCAACCTTAAGCCCCGCGTATACGCCGTCATCGAAGCCATAAATGTCCTTGAAGTAGAAGTGCCCGCTCATCTCGCCGCCTAAAACCGCACCCTCGCTAATCATCTTCTCATAGATATATGTGTGCCCAACGCGGCTTAGAATTGGCTTACCCCCAAGCGCCCTAATGGTCTCCTCCACCACCATGGAGCAACTAACTTCGTAAACCACCGGCGCGCCCCTATTCTTGCTCAAGTAATGTTTTATCAGTATGGCTAAAACTGTGCTGCTTGGAACAAGCCTACCTCTATCATCAATAAAGACTGCTCTGTCGCCGTCCCCATCGAAGCTTATCCCAAATTCGGCACCATTATCTAAAACTACTCTCCTAAGCTCTTTCAGAGTTCTCTCGTCAGGTTCGGGCGGATGCTTCGAGAAAGAGCCGTCAGGCTCGCCATAAATTATATAAGCTTTAGTTCCAACCCTCTCGAAGACCATTGGCATGAGGGCTGTAGCGGAGCCACCCCCTGGATCGGCAGCTAATCTAAATCCCTCCCGAATGTTCACTCTCTTAGAGATATATCTCATGTAATCCTCCATCGCGTTCGGGTTAACCTTAACCGAGCCCGGTTTAGCTTCTTTAAAGGCGGCCTTAAGCGCTATACCCATCAGATCTTCCATCCCCATTCCCATACATATGAACCTCCCGCCAAGGAGTATTTTGAAGCCATTCCACTCCGGCGGATTATGGGATGCGGAGACCATAACCCCCCCATCCACACCATAAAACTGTGTTGCAAAGTACAGCAGCGGTGTTGTAACGACCCCTATATCCATAATGCTTAGACCTCCGGAAACCATGCCACACGTAAGCGCCCTGCCCAAAGGCTCGCTGCTCAACCTCACATCTCTGCCCACGACGAAGTTCTTGCCTTCACCGCCGAGCTCGGCTAAAGCCCTTCCTATGATCTCAGCAACCTTCTCATCTAAGTCAACGCCATAAATCCCACGTATATCATACGCCCTAAAAATATTTGGCGAGATCATCTTCCTCAAATAAATTTTACGCTCCATGAAGTAATTAAATTTCCTATGGCTTGGTGATGTACCTTGGAGGGGGCTGAGGAAATAAAGGCTTTCGGGAGCCCACTCATAAGGGCAACGCATAAATCGACCTTCGAGATAACGAGGGAATTGCATCTAACCGGGAGGGGAGACTGCATAATAGCTGTTGGAGCAAATAGGGCAGCTAGAGATTTGAGCAAGGAATTTAAAGAGGCGGCGAGGAAACTTGGTGCAGAAATAGTAATTATTATAGAGGCTGGCGGGGTAAGAGAGGTCGTTAAAGCGTATGGTAGTCCAAAATTAACCTTCACGCATCCAACAGATATTGTGATTAGAAAGAGCGATTATACATGTGGTAGGACCGTGGCTATAAGGGCTGACAAGGCGGCCCGTGACCTTTCAAGGGATCTTGTTGAAAAGCTAAGGCGGCCGGGGGAGCCTGTCAGAATAACGTTGCTTGTAAGGGCGTGAGCTCTTCACCTACTTAAGTATCTTTTCTAGGTCGTTTGGTGTATAATATCTAATGCCATATGATAGAGCTCTCCTCCTCGCTCTATCTGATAAATCATTTGAGATTAACACGGGGATCACGGTTATTCCAAGCTTCTCCCCAAGCAGATGCTTGATGTATTCATCGAAATCCTTCTTGGTCTGGGAGACTGCTCTTGGTCCAGCTGGACTAGACAAATCCTTAACCTGGATAACCAAAACTAGCCCTCCTCTTCGGAGTATAAGATCCTGAACGCGGCCACCATGCTTCTTCCTGAGCTCAACGTGCCAGCCGTAAGCCCTAGCCATCTCAGCAACCTTCTCCTCCAAGCCCAAAGGACAGGCACCCAAGAAGACACTATTGTTGTTTTAAAAAAGTACTTAGACCCTTAAAAAATTATCTTAAAATGGAGTGAATATGCCTCAGATACCCCAGGGACCCTCACCAAATCGGGTACTGCAGCCCTCCTCATCGGCAAAATATAACTATGCAACTCTGGAAAGATAAATGATTCTGTTTTTCATGATCCGCCTTTAAGCGCCTTGAGAGCCTCACTGAGCTCTTCGATAAATCTTAAGAAGTTCTCTTCGGGTATCCTTGCACCAGCCGCCTGCGGATGACCGCCGCCGCTCCCACCTAGCCCCGGGGATATTCGGCGCAATATTCTGTTCAAATCAATATTTTTCTCGGAGGTTCTTATGCTCATGTCTATAAAGCCTTTCCTTCTTTCGCCAGCAACCCCCGCGATTGTGCTGGCTAGCGCTCTAGCATAGATTGCTGCTTTACCAAGCGGGAATGGAATATCCAATACGTATGCTACTTCACCATAGACGTTGATATACCCCTTCAATTCGCGGATTATCTCCTCTTCCCTTCTAGCGCTCTCTAGAGCCGACTTAAGAAGCCCCTCATGCGAGCTCGGCGGTAAGCCGAGCGAGAGATGACTTACAACGCCACGTTTGAAATCATGATTCCTTTTATGTCCTTCTAACCCCTGAACTAAGACCCCAACCTCAAAGTACACTGCTCTCTTATCCCAATCACGTAACAGCTGGTTTATGACTGGAGTATCATCCATGTAATCGGCTATGGCGCCGCATATGGCGACCCTATTCATGGGCCACGCTAGTTCACTTCTAAAGAAGCTATAAGTTAGCTCAGACGAGGAGGCTCTAATATCATGGAGAACTATTCCGGAAATGGATTCAGCAGAGAGCCGCTCCGGCAATGGGTGATGATCAATATAAATTAGCCTTCCAGATCCGCTTATATCCGAGAATACATCTAAGATTTGGGGAAAATTGTTTTCTGAGAGCGCTATATCGCATATTATTACTGTATCGCCTAAATTAGCGTTGCTCAAGTCTTCCAACAATCCAAATGGATGTGTGAAGAAAACCCTTGCACCTGGATTAGCAGCCAAGGCTAGCGCCCCAGAGCAAACGCCATCGCCATCACCGTGAGTAAATATCCATTTCATAGCACTCACAACAAGATTATTATCTCAGTCCTCTAGTTAACCCCATATTTAGATAACCGATAACTCTACAAAGAGTGTATTGTAGGTGCATCATGAAGAGCAATTTTATGTTGTGGACGAGAATGATAATATTGTTGGATGTGCCACGAGGAATGAGTACCATAAGAGGGGATTGGTACATAGATCTGTCTACGTTATAGTCTTAAAGATAAGGGAGAAATTTTCCTCCAGAAGCGCTCGTTGAAGAAGGACCTTTACCCGGGCTATTATGCCTGTTCTGCGAGCGGGCACGTTGAGTACGGCGAGAGCTACGAGGAGGCTGCAAGGAGAGAGCTCTTGGAGGAGCTGGGGATAGAGGGCCGCTAAAAGAGATATGCATGTTTAAGTGCTTCTCAAGCGTGGAACGCGAGATATCGGCCTTATTTATATGCTACCATAACGGGCCTTTAAGCTTAATAGCGAGGAGATCTCTGGCGGAGAATTTATAAGTATCGATGACCTTAAAAGGATCCTTGAGACTGAGGAGAGGAAGTTTGCCTACGGCTCAATCCTCGCACCAAAGGAACTCCTTAAGTACTTAGAAAAGAAATAGGCTAAATATTCCCTCTTTTCTCAGCCATTAGCACCCTGTAGCCGCCCTCCCTAGCCAGAACACTAAAGTTCCCGAAAGTCTTCTCGAAGAGCTTCTTAAACCTTTCCTTACCAATCTTAGACCTAACGACCATCTGTATTGTCGCTCCCTCGCACATATATTTTGGAGCATCCGTTATAATCGCCTCAACAATCGCCATGCCAGCACTTATTGGGGGGTTAGAGAGGATGCAATTAAATAGCATTCCCTTAACGGGCTCATACAAGTTGCCCAGCCTAACTTCAATGTTCATGACGCCGTTAAGCTTAATGTTCCGCTTAGCGATCCTGACAGCGCGCTCATTAATGTCAACCATGACAACGTGCAGGTTCGGGTTTAGTGCCGCGGCAACCACCCCTATTGCGCCATAGCCGCAACCCATATCTAGGACATAGCCCCTTTCGGGCAGAACCATGTTTTCTATTAAGAGCTTAGTTCCAGGGTCAATATGCTCTTTAGAGAAGACGCCACTTGAAGCCCAGAATCTGAAATGCCTCCCGCGTAAGTAGGCGCTTATCAAGTTGAACTGTATTTTGGAACTCGGCTTTGGAGTGAAGTAGTGTCCTGCCACTTTTCCCACCGCATGAACACTAGCCCTAATTATCCTAAGTGGTCTGCTCACCCTCTAAAAACGAGACCTCCATAAGGAGTTCTCTCTGACTCGGGATAAAGAGCCCGACATATTTGCTCTTAATCCCCGCGTTCTTGTTGAAGGCGCGCATAGAATGCAGGATCTTTTCGTAGCTATACCAACTATATTCTGTCTCAAAAAGGATTAGCAGGCCTCCCCTATCATTGCGCTGAAGGAACAAAAAGTATATCATTGTCGGATGAACCGTGGAGCTCCTCACGGCGAGGGCATTGTCCCGATCAATGCTTTCGGGAAGAGACTCCCCGTAGAGCCCCGCTAAGTAGTTCCTCATGTAACCGAGCGGCTCGCTGAACTCCACTGGGTTCCTTATCTCAAATTTACTTTTCTCAAGCCTGCATCTAACCTCACTCAAACTTTTTGACTCATCAAATTGGTAATCGAAGATAAAGATCCTCTTTAAAGTGTCCTTGAGCCCCAGCGCTTCCACCCTCACTTCAGCTATACTTCTATATACCATTAAATTAAATACCGCTGAGGTTTCAGATAAGGGCGCCGTTTAATGGTTAGGCCTCTTAAACTTTGTCTGTTTCCTACTCTCTTATTGCCCCAAGAACTAACGCTAAGAGGGCCATTCGCAGAACTAAGCCATTTTCAACTTGCTGGAAATATTTAGCGAAGGGCGTTGAGTCAACCTCAACTGAGATCTCGTCGACCCGGGGTAGCGGATGAAGTATTATAAGGTCTTTCTTCGCTTTCTTGAGGACATTTAAATCAATTTTATATGAACCCCTAACCTTAGCATACTCGGTAGCATCTGGAAATCTTTCCTTCTGTATTCGAGTTACATATAGGACATCTACCTCCGGGAGGACGCTTTCTATGCTTGTGTGCTCTGAGACTTCAACCCGCCCCTTTATATCCTCCAGAACCTCTCTACGCATCCTTAACAGTTCAGGGGAGACCAGAATGAGCCTAACATTATATAGCGATAGTGCATAAGCAAGCGAGTGAACAGTCCTACCATACTTTAAGTCGCCCATCAAAGCTATTGTTAAGCCATCGATCCGACCCTTCTCTTTAATGATTGTATATAAGTCTAAAAGTGCTTGTGTAGGATGCTCCTCAGCGCCTGAACCAGCATTTATTACTGGGACCCTGGCGTACTCGGCGGCGAAGCGCGCAGCCCCCTCAGAGGGATGACGGAGAACGATCACATCAGAATATTTCTCGACGACGCGCACGGTGTCCGCGAGGTTCTCACCCTTCTTGAGGGAGGAGACTTCTGGTTCGCTGAAACCTATTACTGAGCCACCAAGCTTATACATCGCTGCCTCAAAGCTAAGTCTTGTTCTTGTGCTGGGCTCGAAGAATAACGTCGCCATAATTTTACCTTTAAGCATGTCAGACCCAGTTTTAACGAGATGCTCCATTTCGCCAGCAATCTTAAGAATATAATCTATTTCATCCCTCATGAAATCTTTAGTTGAAATTATATCCCTCTCAATAAAATCAGAAGCGCTAACCATCTCTGGATACACCTATAAACGATAAGATATCCTGCTAATAATTATATTTCTCATGCTTCAATATATGCAATTATCTCTAAAAATATGCTTTATCTTTCTTAAGCATCCCTCACAGAAGAATTTGCTTTTTCTATCAGTCATGCCTATATGCAATGAAAAATACATTACGCAGAACTCATTTTTACAATGCTTTAGTCCAAGCGCGTGCCCTATCTCGTGGATAGCCTCTTTAACAGCCCTTTCTAAAAAGAGGTTTCTGTTTGAACTCTCGCCATAGAACTCAGGCCTAAGCCTAAAAAGCGAGATCACAGCAGTCCTACCCGAGCAGTGGGCTAATCCGAAAATGTAATTCATTCCAGGGGCATATATGTCCACGTCAGTTACGCCTAATAAGATGTAGTCCTTTCTTCCGCTTTCCATAATATACTCTGAGGTCACCTCTAATAATAGTTCCGAGGCATATTGCCTCCTGATGCGGTTATATGCTTCATCCGGTATTCTCAGCACTCCATCCAGAACCCTGCAAGTTCCCCCGCCAAGAACTTCCTCGACACCCCTTTGAATTAACTCTAATATTCCCCTTTCAACACCCTCAAACCCAATTATAAAAACCCTCATCTTAATCATCTCATATCACAAATGATTCTCCGGGATTGGGGGATACCGCCTCTAAACCCACCTCATCCCTAATCCACCTAGCAAATTTCTCACAGTTTCCCTCAGCACCGTGGATAGTAAAGACCCTTGGTTTCCCTCTCAACCCTCTAATTGTCTCTTTAAGCTCCTTAGCTCCGCAGTGAGATGAGAAATCAAAGAACGCCACCTTAGCCTCAACCTTACGAACTTTCCCATCTATGACACATCTACCTTTTTCAAGAAGCTCGCGGCCAGGCGTGCCGGGAACCTGGAACCCGACAAAGAAGACGGCATTTTTAGGCTTCTTTCCAATGATCTGCAGGTAATACGGCGCGGGCCCGCCCTTAAGCATGCCGGCTGGCGATATTACCACACCGGGCTTCTTCGCAATCCTCTTCCGCTCTCTCCAATCATCAACCCAATTAACCATATGCATGGCATCCATGAAGAGCCTTGGATCCTTGAGGTACTCAAGGTAATTCATTAGTATTCTGCTTGCCTCACGAGCCATTCCATCCATTGCTGTTGGGTACTCGAAGTGGTGCGCCGCCAAAACGCAGGCTATTTCTTGAGCTCTCCCAACGCTAAAAGCTGGAACAAGGACTGTTCCTCCGGACTCAACCACGCTGGTGACTTCGCTGACAAACTTCTCTTCCAAAAGCCTTCGCTCTGTGTGATCTTCTGTTGCGTAGGTGCTCTCGATTATGACGGCGTCTAACTCGCCGTAGTCTTGGTCCGCCCTTAGAAGGAGCCTCGTTTCCACAGTGTTAAAGTCGCTTGTATAAAGCAGGCGTTTTCCCTCGGCTTCAATTATGACTGATGTGCCCCCGGGAAGATGGCCAGAGTTTAGGAGGTGGAGCATCATATCGCCTATCCTAAACTCCTCTCTATACTCGACATTTACGTAGCTCCTAACCATAGAGTTTAACTCTATGTACTCGTATGGCAGATAATAGCTGGATAAGTGAATGAAGTCCTTAATCAGGAGACTTGTGAACTCTAGGTTTAATCTTGTTCCATAAACTGGCTTCTTCTCGCTTATGTGGAATATTGGGATGGCTCCCGTGTGATCTAAGTGGCTGTGGGTGGCTATTATCGCATCAACCTCCTTAGGCGGCATATGCATAGGGAAGCCCGGTATGTGGTTAAGCATGACTCCATAATCGAGTAGAATTTGAGATCTACTAGTCTTTATAGCTATAGCTACCCTACCAACCTCTTTAGCGCCGCCTAAAAACTTTATTTCCAAACTACGTTTCCACCATTATAGTGTTAAACTCACCTTCATATTTAAGGCGCGAAAAATATTATTTTTTCGGTTTTTTGAGGATTAAACGTTAAAAGTCAGTATGCTCGCGCGAATGCTCCTCTCTGAGCATGACTTAATGCAAAGATCCGCCACTCTATGACTCCATGAACCTTCTTTAACAAGCATAATTATCCTTTCATAACGTGTAGCGGAAATATATTCTAAGATTCTTTCAACAACATATTCTATAGCTTCGTTGCTCGGCGGATAGACATATTCATACTGGTACAGGGGATATACTTCAGATAATTCCATTGGTATGACGCCGAAGGGCGGTGAGTAAAAGCATATGTGAACGGTGCTCGGATTCAAATAATACTTCTTACATAACAGAGAAACTACCTTTTTTAGGTATCTCCGCCTACGATTGTCTTTCATCTCTGAATCTGGAATTAATAATAGCGTTGTTACCCACTCCGGAGGCTTATACCTCTCGATCAGTCTCCTCCTATAACGTATTATTTCAGGTCTAATTGGATCAAGGGATGAGCCGAAGAAAAACAAGCCCCTCCTCTTAACAACCGGCGTTGCCCTCTCAATATAATCATTATACTTCTCCATTTTCTTGAGAGCTTGTAAGAGAGCTGGGTGGCTATGCGCCCTCATCTCAACATACTCCCATAGCCTACCTTCAAGAATAGCTTGCTTGATCCTCTTAATCTCGGTGAAACAAACGTAAAGGTTATGCCTACTTAGCTCGGCTTCCCTCTCGGCTTTCGGCATCTCCAGAAGATCTCGCGGGCTATGCTTCACACATATAGGGCATGAGCATGGCATATACTCTAAGTTCTCTAGCCGCACAGTCCCATACTCCGTTAAGTACCGATCTTCCCTCGCAAAGATGGAGTAGGCTGCTGAGTCGAATAAGTCGCACCCCAAGGCAACTACCAAAGAAAACATAAATGGGTGCCCTGCACCAAAGAGGTGGAAGGGTCTTTCAGCAGGTAGGTTCATCTTAGCCGTAAGGACCATTTCTACAAGCACATGGAACAGATATTGTCTCATGACGGGGGTTGGACTTCCAAGAGCATGTATGTCAAAGGGGAGAGAGCCCACCTCCCTAGCCGAAAGGGCTATAAGGTCTAAGTATCGTCCCCCCTGAACAGGGCCAACCCACATTATGTCACTTCTAGACCTTATGGACCAGAGCTCTCTAGCTCTTCTCAAAGTCTCCTCGACAGTATACCTCGCATAATCTGGCGTGGCATCCCAGCCAGTTGGCAGGTCAAGTATAACAGCGATGTCCGGGCCTATATTCTCCTGATACCTAATTATTTCCTCATTTGTAACACTAACCTCACCATACTCCAGGATCTGGTAGGCTCCGGAGTCAGTCATGACCGCGCCCGGGAAGCCTAGCAGCCTACGAACCCCAGCTTCTCTCGCTTTTTCATTAAAATGTTTCTTTATGATGAAGGCATTGGTCATTAGGACCCTGCAGCCATAATTCTCCCACAGCTCCTTTGGGGTAATAGATTCCTTGACTGGATTTATGACCGGTAGGAAGGCTGGAGTTTCAATTACTCCACTTTTCGTTCTAAGCCTGCCGATCCTCGCCAAGAGATCTCTATCAAGAAGCTCAAAGTCAGTCATATACTTATTACACCACTCACTTAGATGCTTAACTATAACTTTTCTTTAATATTTTACTTGAGGGGAAATGGTGCAACACAAATCTCTAATTAAGATTTATGAGGAACCAGATTTAAGCGATCCAGTCCTAATCGAGGGACTTCCAGGAATAGGGCTTGTCGCAAATATTGCCGTCGCCTTTCTAATAAAAAAGCTTGATGCGAAGCTCTTCTGTGAGCTAAGGTCGCCATACTTCCATGACGTAGCGATCACTGATAAGGGAGGCTCCATATCATACCCAGTTAACCAGCTATATTACTATAGGGGGCGGCCCGGAGAAAGAGATTTAATATTACTTTACGGGAACACGCAGGCATTGACTAGCCGTGGGCAGTACGAGTTATGTGGCTGCATACTTGATATTGCGAAGAACCTAGGCTGTAAGCTTGTTATAACTTTAGGGGGCTACAAACCCGGAAGGGTTACCACAAAACCAAAAATTTATTTTGCGGCATCTGATCATGATGTAGCTGAGTTTGCCAGAGGGTTTGGGGCAGAACCTTTAGAAATAAGTATTTTTGGCGTCGCTGGGCTTTTAATTGGCCTCTGTAGGTTACGCGGCATGAAGGGACTTTGCCTACTCACAGAAACCCCTGGAACATACCCGGACAAGGAGGGTGCCAGCGCGCTTTTGAGGGTTTTATCTAGTATGTTAGGATTAAAAATTGACCCGAGCGAGATCGGGGACCCGAAGAGTCTTATAAGTGTGTTATCGCCCTTTGACTTCGGAGCGCTCACAAAAAAGAGAGAGGAGACGAGACCAGCGTGGTTTGTTTGAACCGTATTTCCATCTAACCCATTGTTTCCTGAATAAACTGCTCGTATATTTTTTGAACCCTCTCAGCAGCGGGGCCAGATCCTTCTACAACGCCATCCTTGGTCACCTTAATTCTATCCATAACCCATATAAAACCTTCTTTCTCATAAAGCCTAACCATTCTTGGGAAGACCCTCTCTAACCTTTCTGCCAGGCCCTTAAGGTCAAAGGGCTTTTCTGCTGAGGAGATTTCAGCTACTCTACCCCCGCTTATCACGATCTTTGGTATTATTCTTCCCTTATCATCCTTTGCATCTGATAGGCATAAGCTCAAACTACTTGGATCTATCCCAACAAGAGTACCAATATATGTTTTCCCATCAATGGTCACAACACTAACAAGCTTATCAACTAATGAGGTAACTTCTGTTATGAACCTCCTCTCAGCAGCCGACATAATCATTCTCCCTTAAACTAGCCCCTAATATTATCTGTACTCAATCTTATTACTTTATTGGATTGTTCCGCACCTAATTTGTTGCTCTAGAATGAGAATTGTATTGGATGGAACGTCTCGGTAGACAACTATATTTGGACCAATCCAGCAATTACATCCAATCGTCACACCTGGCATAAACAGAACCCCAACACCAGTTAACACGTTATCACCCATAACAACCCCCATTTTAACCCTGCCAGTATCAACTACCTTATCCCCGATCCTCATCTTAATGGTCTTCCTGTCAAAACGAAGGTTCGCCGAGATGGATCCGGCCCCAAGATTACAGTTCTCGCCAATAATGCTATCGCCTAGGTAAGATAGGTGTCCTACATGAACATTATTTAATAACATGCTATTCTTGATTTCACATGCATTTCCAACCCTGACATTCTTGCCTATACTAGTGTAGGGGCGTATATAACAGTTCGGCCCTATGTCACTCCCATCACCAATAAAGACCGGACCCTCGATATATGAACCGTCGCGAATCAAGGCGCCTTCACCAACAAAGACAGGACCTTTAATTCTTGCGCCGTCTTCCACCTCCCCTAAAATCTTTGGCTTTATTTGGCTAAGAACACGAGCATTAGCCTCCAGGAGATCCCAAGGTCTCCCAATGTCAAGCCAGTTCTCTCTAAGTATCTCCACAACCAAGACCCTTTTATTCTCTTTGATCAGCAACCGAATAGAATCTGTTATCTCCACCTCGCCCCTTTCCGCAGGCTCTGTTCGCTCTATATAGTCAAATATGCCTGGTGAAAACACGTAGATGCCTGCATTTACTAAATCACTCGGCATGTTTAGTGCAGGCTTCTCTATGATATCTGTTAGCTCTTCGCCTTTCACTTTTAGAACCCCAAACTGCTCCGGTCTACTGACTCTAACCGCAGCTAACACCGCCTCGGACTCTTTTAAATCAGCCCTATTTATAACTAGCCTTATTGCATCGGAGGATACCAGTATATCGCCATTGATAGCTAAGAAGGGCTCACTAACATAATCTTTGACGGAGAGTATAGCGGTGGCCGTCCCAGAAACCTCTCTTTGACGAACGTATCTTAGCTTAACGCCATGCTTAGAGCCGTCGCCGAAATATCCCCTGATAATGTCCTCCCGGTAATTCACAACAAATATTATCTCTTCTATCCCGGATACCCTGAGGGCGTCTATAAGGTGCTCCAGTATGGGTCTCCCGCCGACGGGTATCATGTGCTTTGGTCTAGTGTGGGTTAGGGGTCTAAGTCTCTGCCCTTCACCAGCAGCTAATATGACAGCCTTCATCGAACTCACTTTTGAGAAATTTACCGTTTCTCCCCGCCGAAAATCTTTATTGCTAGCTTAGCAGCTCTTCTTCCAAGCTCCCTACAAAGATCTTTATCCTCGTCGCTCTCTGGGGCTCCGACTACCGCTAATCCATAGTGCTTATCCTCCGGGTTTCCCTGAACTATCATTCCATGTATTAGCATGGCTTCGATTATAGATAATAATGTTGTCTCAGCCCCCGTCGCTGTGCCACCAGATGTTGTAAAAGCTGCTCCAACCTTACCCTCAAGCCTGCCATGTATCTCAACACTTTTATCTAAAAGGGCCTTAACCTTTGCGCTCATTAGACCATAGTATGTTGGGGAGCCAATTATTATCCCATCAGCGCCTAAAAGATCATCTAAAGTTGTCTCGTCAACTTTCTTTACTATACAATTTACGCCCTCAACCGACCTAACGCCTTCAGCCACCAAGTAAGCAACCTTCTCAGTATTACCAGTTCTAGAATCATAGACTATAAGTATTTTAACCATGTTTCAAACCCTCACCTATTAATCAGAACCCCAATCTCATAACCTTTTTAAGGGTTCAGACTTAAGATCTAGATAATTTGCCTAAGCATAATATGGTTTTTTGACATGTCTATAGGCTTCTACAGCCGCTGTTATTGCCTGGCCTACAGCGGATCCAATCTGTTTTATTGGATGCGTAGTTACGTCTCCAGCGGCGTAGATGCCCGGCACGTTGGTTCTCTGAAACACATCAACAATTATGTATCCCTCCTCATTAACTTTTATCCCGGAAGCCTTTGCAAACTCGCTATTGGGAACCTCTCCAATTAGAATGAAAATGCCGTCCACATCCAATGTAAATTCCTTCTTTGTCTCATTATTATAGAGAACCACCCCTCTAACTTTATTTTCTCCGATTATCTCCTTAACTTCCGTGTTCCAGAGAACCTCGATTCCTTTATTGCTGATTTCCTTGGTGTAAATCTCATCGGCCCTAAGATACTTCCTTCTGTGCGCTAGAAAGACTTTCGCTCCAAGATCAAACAGGTATAGTGCCGAGACCGCCGCGGTGTTTCCCCCGCCTACGACTAGAACCCTTAAGTTCCTGAAAAGCGGACCATCACACAAAGCGCAATAGCTAACACCCTTCCCTTCAAGCTCCCTCTCACCCGGAACATTTAGTCTCCTGTGGCGTGAGCCGGAAGCAATTATAATTGCTTCCGTTGGGTAGGCTCCCTTATCGGTCTTAACAACCTTTTCTTCATAGCCAACATCTATTCTAATGGTTTCCTCGAACTCCTGTATTCTGGCGCCAAATTTTTTGCATTGGCTAACCAGTCTCTCCGCCAATTCTTGGCCGCTAACACCATCAGAAAAGCCGGGATAATTCTCTATCCACGGTATCTCATTCAGCGCTCCACCAGCCGACCCCTTCTCCAGAATTAGGGTTTTAAGCCCGCTCCTAGCACTATATATTCCAGCAGTTAAGCCAGCCGGCCCAGCCCCAATGACTACTAAGTCCCATTTCTCCATACCCATCTCCATCAACTATTTTTATCATTGACGCCAGATATATTTAAAGAGATTTTGCTGCAACATTAGTGATGCATCTATTCCTCAATTATGGAGAGGACGTTGATTCATTACACTTAAACTTCCTTTTAAGGGTGAAGCCTTAGTAAAACTTATATCCACCATGTCTTGTTATAAAACACAAGAATAATTATCTAAATAATGAAAATGATAATGGGGGGGTAATATGGCATATCTGGCTCAGACACCATCAGGTCCAGTGCTGATATTGAAGGAGGGAACCGCTAGAAGCCGCGGGAGGGAAGCTCAGAGAAATAATATTACGGCGGCTAGGGTCATTGCTGAGGCTATAAGGACAACCCTTGGTCCCCGCGGTATGGATAAGATGCTCGTTGATAGTCTAGGCGACATAACGATAACAAACGACGGTGCAACGATTCTTAAGGAGATTGAGGTTGAGCACCCGGCTGCTAAGATGATGGTTGAGGTCGCTAAGGCCCAAGACAACATGGTTGGCGATGGAACAACCACAGTAGTTGTGTTGGCTGGCGAACTATTGAAGAAGGCTGAGGAGCTTCTAGACCAAAATGTCCACCCAACGGTCATAGTCAGCGGTTTTCGCAAAGCCGTTCAAAAGGCAATGGAGACCCTTGACAAAGTAGCCATACCCGTAGATATTGAGGATAGGGATGCTTTAAAGAAGGTTGCAATAACATCAATGGGCAGCAAGGCTGTCGGCATCGTTAGAGACTACTTTGCAGAGCTGGCGATCGATGCGGTTAAGCAAATAGCTGAGAAGCGCGGTGACAATTGGATTGCCGATATTGATAACATCCAGATAATAAAGAAGGAAGGGGAGAGCCTACGAGATACACGGCTCATTAAAGGCATAATACTGGATAAGGAGGTTGTTCACCCAGGCATGCCCAAGCGCGTCGAGAACGCTAAAATAGCCTTACTTAACTGCCCACTTGAGATCGAGAAGACAGAGTTCAGCGCCGAAATAAGAATTAGGGATCCACAGCAGATGAAGGCTTTTCTAGATAAAGAGGCTGAGATGCTTAAGGGCATGGTTGAGAAGATTAAGAGGGCAGGCGCTAATGTTGTTATATGCCAGAAGGGTATTGATGATATGGCTCAGCACTTCCTAGCTAAAGAGGGTATCCTCGCAGTAAGGAGGGCAAAAGAGTCTGATATGGAGAAGCTTGCTAAGGCTACTGGTGGGCGTATTGTTACGAACCTAGATGATCTAAAGCCCGAGGACCTCGGATACGCCGAGCTCGTTGAGGAGCGTAAGGTCGGCGAGGACA
>Ga0105162_1000458_pt1 | contig 27221 bp, 27 predicted proteins | sample JNZ201metaG_FD_81532 | JGI IMG/M metagenome (GOLD analysis project Ga0105162, IMG submission 81532) | Hot spring microbial communities from Jinze hot spring, China to study Microbial Dark Matter (Phase II) - JNZ 20120812A | ecosystem: Environmental > Aquatic > Thermal springs > Hot (42-90C) >...
TGTATTACGCTAAACTTATCACTCCTCACTCTACGAATCGAATTTAGGTATTTAGATAGCCTCATGTAGCTATCTCGGATATCAATCCGTTCGTATCGGTTGGTGTATGAATGGAAACGCTTGTAAGTACCGTGTGCGTAGTGGGGTGTGGCCCTAGCTCGATGATGGGTCGAGAGCTCATCGAGGCTCTCCCCGAGGTACTTAAGGTGTGGAGTGCTAGGGGTCGCCCTGAACGCCCCCGAGGGTGATGCAAACCCAAGACCGACGCAGGGAGAACGAGTATGAGGCAATGAAACCAACTAACACAAACCTACATAAAAGCTGAACCCCCAGCCTTAAGGTGCTAAGCTATTATAAGGCATTCTTGCGTACCTATAGTTCTACTGCAATATGCGAGTTTCGCTCTACTTATCCGAACCAGCTAGAAGATGCACGTGGAGTTCGATTAGGTTAAGGTATTTAACTCAAGAAAGAATTATGTTGGGACGAAGAGGTAGAACTCTCTCCAGAGCCACTCATGCGTAGCTTCACATCGATGATGAGGGTTAAAAGCGATGAGAAGTGATTGGAGCTGGGATTCTGACCAGTCAGATATTAAAGCAGAGTTCTAGATCCGCATCGAAAACCGTGTTATAGCGCGTGTTGTAGTTATAAGCTAGTAGTACTATAATAGAGAGTCTGGGAGTGGAGTTGGAGCTGTCAGAAAAGAAACCTCCTAACGCTGGTGTAAACATCTGGCTACCTAAGTTGACGAAGTTTGAGAAAGCTAGGGTTATAGGTGCTAGGGCCCTACAGTTGGCTATGGGGGCAAGACCCTTAATAGACGTCAGTAAATTGCCTACTAAGGACTTTGTTTATATAGCTAGAGAGGAGCTCATGAGGGGAGTTCTTCCTTTTACTATAGTTCGCAGGCTTCCGAATGGTACTCGGGAACTTATACCAGTTCCTCTCCTAATAGAGTCTGAGAAAAAGATTTTTGGTGAAGTAGAGCTTTGAAAGAAGAAGTCGAGAGCATACTCACGAGGTATGCTAGTGTTGAATTAACTTATGAAGCACCGTCGTTTTTAGAGTACATTGTTACTAGTGGTAGTGTAGAAAGGCATTTTAATGATGTTTTTAGAGAGTTAGTTAGGCTGGGCTACCAACCACTGCTAGTTGTACAGTCCGGACATGAAGTTCTACGAATTTTTAGAGTAGGTGTAGGTGAAGTTAGGAGGGCTGTTTATTACGGTTTAGCACTAGCGACGACTGCGGCAGTAATCGCGACTGGATACTTCAACACTCTCTCCTTTTACGAGTGTTTAGGAGTTAACTCCGGAGGAATTCTTCTATCAGTTCTAGCTTTTACCCTATCCATACTCATCCCACTAGCTCTACACGAAATGGGTCACTTTGTAACGTCTAGAGCAACCGGTGTTCCAACTCCGCTACCTATATTCATTCCAGCCCCAATAATATCTCCGCTGGGAACATTCGGAGCTGTGATTACTACTAGGTTTCTACCTCAAGACCGAAAGTCTCTCGCTCTCCTAGGTATTTCAGGACCTTTAGTAGGTGTAACTATGTCTCTACTAGCCTTAGTAATTACTCTGAGGATCTCCCCAGTTGTAAAGCTAGAAGAACTAGCTTGTGCTGACGTCTCACCAATAGGCTTCGTCCCATTGTCTATGTACGTGATGTTAGTATCAGGATTTATACCTCAAGTAGAGGGTGCCGTAATCCTTCTTCACCCAGCAGCACTAGCTTCAATGCTTTTGCTCCTAATTCACTTTGCTAACTTGCTACCTATAGGTCAATTAGACGGAGGACACGTTGTAAGGTCGTTAACCAACATGGAGCTACATAGAATAATAAGTATGGTAATTCCAGCGTTTCTCGTCGTGCTTTCTCTATTTATACCAGCGTATAGGTGGCTAAGCTTCTTCTCTGTTCTCGCAATATTCATAAGCGGCTTCAGGCCTCACGTGGGGTACTCTAATCAGGCCTCAAAGCTGTCTACGAAGGATGGTGTCTTACTGTTGATAGTATACTTACTACTTTTACTCGTCACTATACCAGTACCTCTCTGAGGCTTGGGAACCTGTCACTCCCGAAAAGATATATTTTAGTGATAGCAGAGAAGCCGAGAGCGGCAGCTAAAATAGCTGAAGCTTTAGGAGCTAGATCTAAGTTAAGCGTTGATAACGTACCTATATGGGTGGGCAAGCTCCGCGGTAAGGATATAGTTATCGCACCTACAGCTGGTCATCTCTTCACGCTATACACCAACGAGAAAGGTTTTCCGGTGTTTAATTGCTCTTGGGGCCCTAGGTGGGTTTACGAGTCTCACTCGAAGCACTTGAGAAGGTTCTATGACGCACTTAAAAAGCTCTCCCGTGGGGCGGAGTATTACGTTAATGCGTGTGATTACGACATCGAAGGTTCCGTCATAGGTTACAACATAATCAAGCACTTCGGTGATGTAAGCAGAGCTTACAGAGTAAAGTTCTCGACGTTAACAAAGGAAGAGATATCTAGGGCATTTAACGATCTGCGACCTCTTGATTGGGGGAACATAGAGTCAGGTCTAGCTAGACATACTCTAGATTGGATGTGGGGTATCAACGTAAGCAGAGCCTTAATGAGCGTCTACGGTAAGATCTCTGGTAATAATGTCGTCCTTAGTGCTGGAAGAGTTCAGTCACCTACTCTAATCGAGTTAGTGAGGAGATACCTAGATCGAGAGACGTTCGTTCCAGAGCCTCTGTTCACTGTCTCTGTGAAAATAGAGTTTGATGGTAAAGAGTACACTCTCAGCAACAGCTTCGATTCTTTTAAGAGATTGGAGGATGCCAAACGTTTAGTAGACCTATTAAGAGAGAGAAAGCGTTTAGTTGTGAAGAAAGCGGAGAAGGAGGTAGTAAGCCTAGACCCCCCTCCACCATTCAACCTTACGGAGCTTCAGCTTGAAGCAGCGAGACTCTATGGTTACTCTCCAGCTAAAACTCTCGAAATAGCTGAAAACCTATACCTTGAATCCCTCATTAGCTACCCGAGGACTAACTCAGAGAAGATCCCTCCTACTATAGACAATACTCAAATACTGAGGAAACTATCAACATTACCAGAACTTGGCAGTTTTGCTTCAGAGCTTCTACAGAGGAGGCTATTAGTTCCTAGAGAAGGTCCCGGCGAGGACCCGGCGCATCCTGCTATACACCCCACGGGCTACCTACCTACAAGGAGGCTTAGTAAGGAGGAATCGAATCTATACGAGCTAGTAGTTAGAAGATACCTAGCGTCTTTCTACCCAAGCGCTAAAGTCGAAGAAGTAATTTACACTATCGTAGAGCCTATATCAGGTGCAGCGTTTAAGCTAGTAGGTAGGAGAGTAATATCTCGCGAGTGGCTAAAAGTGTACCACTATAGGAGAATCAACCTAGTAGAAGTACCAGTTCTTCGACCCGGTGATGAAGTATCTATATCATCCGTCAAACTTCTCAGGGTATACACTAAGCCTCCTCCATCATATACGAAAGCCTCCATTCTTAAGTGGATGGAATCTGTTGGAATAGGGACTGAAGCAACTAGAGCCGAGATAATAGAGACTCTGTTTAGGAGGAAGTACGTCCAAGGAAAGAATATAGAGGTGACTGACCTTGGTCTAAAAGTAGCACATATACTGACAACCTTGTTTAGGGAGATCACAGAGGTTGAACTAACGAGAGAGTTCGAAAGAAAACTTCAAGGGATAATGCTAGGTAAAATAAATAAGAAGGAAGTTATTGACGAAGCGATAGAGAAGTTGGGCCATAAGCTTGAAGAAGTAAAGAAAATACTGAGAAACCACGAAGAAATAGAATTAAAGAAGAGGCTGGGTCTTGCGACAGGCTATCGGTGTTCGGTATGCGGGGGAGACTCTACTGGTGAAGAGGACGGCATTAATCTTTGTTCTCCCCACCTTAGGGCTTACCAAAATCTAAAGAAAACCTACGATGTATGGAAGAGCAGTGTTAACATGAACTTTGAGGATTACGTTAAAGCCGTAAGTAAGCTAAAGAGCACTGGGAGATTTGTAAAAGAGGTCATAGAATACCTAGCAAAGAGAGTCAAGTAACCAACGAGTGGGACTTTGACTACGTTACCTCCCAGCCCTAGGACTTTCCCGATGACTGATTGAAACCTTACTGGAGGGTCTGGCAACCAGTTATTGTCTCCTTTAGTAATTAAAGTATCATCTTCTACTCTGAGCACTCTGTGAATTATTAAAGTTCCACCGCGACGATACACGATTACGTCTCCGACATTAATATCCTCTGCGGAAACCTTCTTAATGACTATTACGAGATCCCCGGACTGCAGAGTCGGCTCCATAGAAGTTCCTTCAACGACAGCAAGAGTTATATAGTCTAATAACGTTAAAGCAATTAACGTGAATAATGCTATCCCGATAGCTATTTCTAATGCTAAAGTAGCTTTATCATGTACTCGTATTACCACCACCTACTCACTCTCTTCAGATAAAACTTCGCTTATATCTATTTCTATCACTTTTCCGCCCTCGCGGGCACCTTCTCCTCTGTGTTTTTTTCTAGGCCTTTTTTCGTCCTCTCCGATTTCTACGTCATGCTCTCCTCCTACTTTCAAAACACTAACCCTACCTCTCCAGCTATGTCCACAGCTAGGGCACTTAAAAGACCCCATTATTGTTATAGAGATTCTGCCATCAGCGTCGGGAAGTGGTGATGTCAGGTGCCAAGTTTTTAGAGGTTGAGTATCGTAACCACACCTAGGACACTTCATTTATCTCCCCTCTCAAACTAACTAGCTATTTAAAAAATACCAACTACCACCCTCTCTGCTATAAAAGCGAAAGGTACACCCGTCCTAAGAAAACCTGCGGAAACCTAAGGTAGGAACGGCAATATAAGCCTTAGGAAGACATGTTTTTGGAGTTAGAGTGTGAAAAGAGCTTTAGCTCTCTATAGTGGTGGCAAAGACTCTCACTACTCTATTCTTCTATCTTATTACCAAGGCATCACCACGGATGCCTTGGTGGTGGCACTCCCGCGCCGCGATGACTCATGGCTATTCCACACCGTTAACGCTTCGTGGAGCAGGCTTCACGGAGATGCTATGGGGATCCCCGTTCACGTTGTACCCGTAAGTGGCGTTAAGGACGTAGAGCTTTTTGAATTGAGAGATGGGCTAAGTAAGATACTGAGAGAATATCCGCACGTGGACTATCTAATTACTGGAGCAGTTAAGTCTAGGTACCAGCTAGAGAGATTTAAAGCCATATCGGAAGATCTGGGTCTGAAGCTCTATGCACCCCTATGGAATCGAGATGAAGTTGAGCTTTTAAAAAGAGAAGTAGAGGATCTCAGCTTTATTGTAACAGCTGTTCAAGCTTATTGTTTAAGCCTACGTATACTGGGAAATCCATCAGACTCGGAAATACTGCATTACCTAGTTACCGCTCATAAAGATTGTGGTGTAAGCCTCGTAGGTGAAGGAGGAGAATTTGAAACGTACGTAATTGGGTCTCCACTGTTTAAAGGGAGAGGGGTAGCTATAAGCAAAGCTAAAATGGTTCTACATCTAAACTTACATAGTGGTTACTTCGTCATTGAGAACGCTGAGCTCTTATAGACAGTCCCGCTTAATTCTCGCACTTCTTCTCCACGCATCATGCTGAGAGCCGCACCTCACACTTATCAGTACACGTTAATGAAGTTAGCAAGTCTCAGTAAGTTACCGAACAATATTACTACGAAGCTGAGTTTAAAGCTCTTGGAAAATTATATGGGAAATACTTGATTTAGGAATTATTAGAGCTCTATCACCAGCTCGAACCCCTATCTCGTACTTAGATACCTTCGATAACTTCCCGACGATCTTAGTGCTATCCTGAAGAACTACTGTCACTTCAGAACCAGTCATCTCGGGTGTTATAATGACGTCCTCCAGCTCTTCGCTCGAGAATCCGTGGATCTCTACCTGAGATACCTCGATGTAGGCTATTGAATGTCTAAAAACCACTGCAGGCCCGCTCGGAGTTCTAACCCCTACTTCGTACTTAGATACTTCATCTACTACGCCCTCCAAAGGCTCTTTACTACCGATAAGGTATATTCTCACAGCTTTTCCTTCAAACCTTTTATCTAGTATGTTATCACGCACTTAAACCTCCACGTATGTTTGCGAAAGAATCCTAATAAGTGGTTCCAGCACTGTCCAGGTCTTCAAGTTCGCGAAAACTATTTGAATGACAGTAAGTCAAGTAGCATGACCATAGATTGACTTAGCTCGGAACCCACTCTACTTAAACCGAAGTTAGCTCTCGGGTTTGTTTATATGGGTTAGTTTCTCTACCTCATCTCGGTTTACCTCCGAGGAGAGCCCCACTCCACCTGCTTAGCTCCCACCCCCGTCGGACAGCTCCACGCATCAACCAAACAACACAAACTAGCTCTAGGATACTCTGAATTATTTGGAACTCCGACATATTGTGTAAATATCAGCATTGCTAGAGAGAAGCCTTCAAACCTCCGCACATCACCTGAAGTCAATCAACATAAACTTGAAACCTCAAATTGAGGTGTTTTATTTAAGTAACTAGCGAAGTTGGTATGGAAGTAGTGGGGGCATAAGAATGCCTGAAGAAGCGTCCTTTGAGGATAAATACGATAAAATAGTAGACTTAGCAAAGAGAAGAGGTTTTTTCTGGCCTTCTTACGAAATCTACGGAGGTGTAGCAGGTTTTTATGATTTAGGACCTCTTGGGACGATGTTGAAGATTAACATAGTAAATCTCTGGAGAGAGTACTTCGTTCTGAGGCACCAAGATTTGGTGACCGAAGTTGAGACTCCAGTCATAGTTCCCGAGGTACTTCTTAAAGCAAGTGGTCACTTAGACCATTTTACCGACCCTATTATTGAGTGCCTCAGCTGTGGACGAAAGTATAGGGCTGATCATTTAATAGAGGAAGCTACTGGACTCAAAGTTGAGGGGCGAAGTATTGAAGAGCTGAACGAAATAGTTAAGAACAAGGGATTGAAGTGCCCCCAATGCGGAGGAGAACTCAGTGAGGTGAGAACTTTTAATCTTCTTTTCAAGACAACGATAGGGCCTTACTCCTCCGACGCTGGTTATCTCAGACCTGAAGCCGCCCAAGGAATGTTTGTATCTTTCAAGAGAGTATTCGTCTCGATGAGGGAAAAGCTCCCCCTAGGGATAGCTCAAATAGGTAGAGTGGCTAGAAACGAGATCTCCCCTAGACAGGGAATGATAAGGCTTAGGGAGTTTACGATCATGGAGATAGAGTTCTTTCACGATCCCGAAGGAGAGGATCCGCCGTGGGATAGGTTTTCTGGAAAATTGAGACTATTGCCGGCAGAGCTGAGGCAGAAAGGTGAGGAAAACCCTATTGAGATAGATGTCATCGAAGCGGTCAGAGAGGGTATAATCAAAAACAAGTGGTTAGGGTACTGGATGTGCGTCGCACGGGAGTTTGTGAAAGAGCTGGGAGTAGGCTATGGCGAGATGTATTTTGAGGAAAAGATGCCCTATGAGAGAGCTCATTACTCAGCTCAGACTTTTGATCAGTTGGTTAGGATAAGCCGCTGGGGGTGGATAGAGGTATCGGGACATGCTTATAGAACCGACTATGATTTAAGGAGGCACATGGAGTTCTCTGGTCAAGATATGACCATCTTCAAGCCGTTTAAAGAGCCAAAGATAGTCGAGGTTGAGAAAGTAGTTGTAGACAAGTCGACTCTGGGTAGACTTCTTGGACATCATTTGACATCGTTCTTAGAAGCGCTAAAAAACGTTAGTATTGAAGAGATAAAGAAAGCCGTCACAAGTTCAGAGGAAACGGTGGTCATAGCTGGAGTAAGAGTGCCCCGCACGGCCATCAGTATAGTGAAGGAAACTGAGAAAGTGGCTGGAACAAGAATTATTCCTCACGTAGCAGAACCATCCTTCGGTGCTGAAAGACTCGTATTACTGGTTCTAGACAAGGCTTATACGGAAGAAGAGGGTAGGATCGTATTAAAGATACCAAGGAAAATAGCTCCAGTAAAGGTGGCCGTTTTCCCTCTACTTGAAAGAGAAGAGCTGGTAAGAGTGGCTAGGAGGATATACGCGGAACTAATGTCATTGGGGCTTACGGTAATTTATGACGAAAGCGGTAGTATAGGGAGGAGATACGCGAGAGCTGATGAAATAGGTGTACCCTACGCTATTACGGTAGATTTCCAAACCTTAAGCGACGATACTGTAACAATTAGGGAACGCGACACCCGAAAACAGATTCGTGTAAGTATAAAAAACGTCTATAGCGAGCTATCGAGAATGTTACATCAACCTGAAAGCTCCGCCCTCTAGGGTGGGGAGGTCAGAACAGATATTGAGAAGTTTACCCATAATTAGTCTATAGCTGCGTGCGATATTATGTCAAGTGGAGACTAAGTTACTCTAGCAGAATCTAGCATCACGATTCAAAAGCGGTTTAGTAGGTAATGTAGAGTATAATGTAGAGTATTTAGAATCTGAGTGCGTCTGGTCTTTGCGCATTTACCTTCTCCCTTATAATATTCATCAACTTCTCTCTCTCATTCTGGTCGAGTAGAGTTTTAGCGAGTTCTTTAGGTATTTTAGTGAAAACAACTCTAGGCTCTTTGATTCGATGTTTGCTTTTAAGCAACTCGATTGGTTTATCCCTAACGATTGGGTTGTCACTATTCTCTACACCCATGGTCTCTAGGAGAGCTGCCGAGCTTTTTGGCATTATGGGGTAAAGCATTGTTGCTAAGTAAAGACTTAGCTTAAAACATACGTGGAGTGTGGTCTTTGCGTCCTCTAAGTCCTCGCGTATCTTAAACCATGGAGCTTTCTTGGTAATATACTGGTTTCCCAGTCTAGCTAGTTCCACGATTACTTCAGTAGCTGGCCTTATTTCAGCTTTATCCATGCGTTGAGTGTAAAGGTTCCAGCTTCTCTCGAGCTCATCAATAATCTCAACGTCCACTTCCGTTACCTTGCTAGAGTCTGGTATTTCACCACTGAAATGTCTCCATATGAGTGTCAGAGTCCTGTGTATAAAGTTACCTATATCATCGTTCAGCTCGCTGTTTATTATTCTAATGAACTCGCTCCACTTAAAGCTAGTGTCTTTATCCTCTGGTCTCATCCTCATCAGAGCATATCTCCAGTAATCGATCTCACTGAAGATTTCCGCTGCTTCGTCGGCCCACACACCTATCTTTCTGCTCTTGCTGAACTTTTCCCCTTCGTAAAGCAGGTACTCAGTAGCAGATATGATATCCGGGAGCTTATACCCTCTACCGGACGCTATTATTAGTGCTGGAAATATGATTGCGTGAAACGGTATGTTGTCCTTACCTATGAAGTAGGCCGTCATAGTCTCTTGGCTAGACCATAGCTTTAACCACTCATCAGAGTCTTCAGACTTTGAGAAAAACTCCTTAGTGGCTGATATGTACCCTAAGAGGGCGTCGAACCATACGTAAACGGTCTTATCTTCAGCGCCTTCGAAGGGGGCTGGTATACCCCACTTAATGTCTCTGGTAATAGCTCTCGGCTCTAAGCCAGATTTAATCCAGGAGATAGAGTAGTTCTTAACGTTATCGTGAAGTAGCTTGTGGTTCTTTAGCCACTCGTAGATTATATCACTTAACTTGTCAAGTCTGAAGAACCAGTGCTTTCTTGTCACAAATACTGGTCTACCGTCGCAAAAAGCGCACTTAGGATTGATTAAGAGCTCCGGGTCCAATATTCTACCACATCTATCACACTGGTCTCCTCTGGCATCTTCGTATCCACAGTAAGGACACGTCCCCGTTATGAACCTATCAGCCAGGTACTGCCTGTCTCTAGGACACCATGCGGTAAACTGGTCGCGTGTCTCAATGTACTTGTTTCTTTCGACGTCTAAGAGAAAGCCTCGAACGAAGTCTTTATGTACTTCAGACTCTGTCCTAGTGTAGTTATCAAAGGATATATTCCATAACCTCCAGATGCGCTTTATGTATTCATGAGCTTGGTCCGTAAACGCCTTAGGCTCGAGCCCCCTCCTTCTTGCCTCTATCTCTATGACCGTGCCATGTTCGTCGCTCCCGCTCACAAAGACTACTCTATGCCCCCTCATCCTCAAGTATCTTGCGAACACGTCAGCTGAGAGCACACTACCTACTAGAGTACCTAAGTGGGGGACTCCGTTAACGTACGGCCAAGCAGATGTTACTATCCAGTTCCTCGTGGTCCACACCTAACTAGCGTTTTACCTGAGGTTTTTAATGTACTTATAACTTTGTTCAGGCACGCTATAATGGAGTAGGGTGTTTGAGGAGGTCTATCTACTCTAAGTACCCAGTCTTGGTAGCTCCGGAAAGCTTGCCTAAAGTTATAGGTGTCAGTATTTCTAACATAAGCGACTTAGTGGATTACATGAAGAGCTTCACTGATCGAGCAATAATAAGGATAGAGCACGCAGTAAGGGGGTCCTACTACGTGCCAAGCGATGACCCGTTAATAGAGCTTCTCAGCTTCTATCTAGCAATAGCGTTAGCTCAACATACCCATAGTTGGCTACTAAGGAGATTAGCAGATCATGAGGGTAAGCGAGTGGCTTTGGAGATAGCTAGGGAGAGAGATAAGGATGTGGTAAATGTATTGAAAAACTTAGGTATAGAAGTTGAGTACATAGGTGAGGAAGACGGGTGTGGCCATAAAGTTTTCCTCGGTAGGTCTGGTACGAGTGAAGTAGTAGCGTGCTATCCTTACAGATTAACCATCCCCAAGTACCTTAGATATGCTGAGAGGCTTTTCACAGAGCCCAGCTGGAAGCTTGTTAACAGACTTGTGCTTAAAGGTTACGTCTTCTTAGGTAAGAAGGACTTAGCTAGATTGGCTGAAGAGGAAGTCAAGAAGAGAGTGATTGAGTACGGAAGAGTGTTTTCAGCAGAGTTCATCGGCGAGTTACTAAGAGAACAGCTAGGTATAGCCAAGTCTCTAGTACCGAAAGAGGTATTAGAAAGAGAAAGAAAGAGAGCCCCGGAGAAAATTGAAAGAGCTTTCCCGCCATGCATAACTAAGCTTAGGGAGCTGTTGAGTAAGGGAGAACACTTGAGTCACCATCAACGCTTCGCGTTAGCAACATTCATGCTGTCTGTAGGATATAGCGTTGATGAAGTAGTAGATATGTTTAGGACTTCACCTGACTTCGACGAGAAAATAGCTAGATATCAAGTAGAGCACTTAGCTGGCTTACGTGGAGGCAGAAAGAAGTATAGAATGTATAGCTGTGATAAGATGAAATCGTTGGGGCTTTGCGTAGCTGAGTGTGGTACTAGAACTCCACTTCAGTACTATAGAAGAGCAGCTATAGAACTAGAAACTCAATGACTTCATATCCGGGAGTTTCAGTACCCTTTTCTACGTTAAAGACTATGATTCTACCGTCAATGACTTCGTACGGAAAGCCTAGATCTGCCTTTATAACCTTAAAGTTCTCGGGAAAGGTCCACGTGACTCTATAGCTGTACTCCACTTTCTCTCTTTCGTAATAGTTCTCATACGTATTAATTCCTTTTACCAAGTCACCCTTGAAGGTTATTAAAAACTCAACGTACGGTCTCTTCTTCGACGATATAAACCCTATATCGACGTGTAACACTCTTGCTTTAACGCTTTTTCTATTAACTAAGATTTTCTCAGAGTCTACGAAGGCTTGCATGTTCGTCCTCATAGTTTCTGTCTCGTGTTTTTTCCCGAGTGGAGTTGATGTAGATCTATAAAGCTCTCTATCTGGGTCCCAGTAGAAGAATAAGATCTTCTGTCGAAACTCTCCAGTGGAGTCTACACTGAAGAAGCCGTATCCGTATCTTGGCCTCAAGGAAGCACCTTACTGTTCTCCTTGATGGTTCTCAGTACAACAAGTGTTGACGTATTAAGTACACCATCTATAGAGCCTACGAGGTCTAATACTCTAGATAGCTCTGTATGGTCTTTTACTAAGAGAGAGCAGACTAATGTCCACTCACCAGTAACATCATAAATGTCTCTAATCTGAGGTATCGAGCTTAGAGCCTCAACTACCTTATTAAACTTCTTGACGTCTATAGATAGAAAGATTAATGCCTTTAACCTGTACCCAAGTAGTTCGGGGTTAACTACAGCCACTATTCGCTTAATAAATCCCTGCTCTTTGAGCTTCTTTATCCTCATATAGACGGTTGAAGGGCTTACGCCAACTCTTTGAGCCATCTCAGCATACGTAAGGTCCGCATTCTCTTGCAGTATTTCCAGCAGTTTTATGTCTACTTCGTCTAATATCTTACTACTCATACAGAGCCCGATTTAGTTTACTGATAAGTATAAAAAGTTTTGCTATACCTGAGGAGCTAATACATACCTTATCAAAACATCTCCAGGGAGTTTGAAAACTGTGCGGAGAGGTTTCGAGGAACTAAGAGAAAACTCTAAATTGTCTGTTAAGCCAAGTAGTGGACTTATTTTATTCAAGTAGTTTTCTTCGTAAGCCGATTTAACGCTCTCTTCGAACTCTATATCGAGTATGGAACCGGCTACTCTGGATAGCTTTACGATAGAACCTCCTCCTCTCAATATAATGTAGTCTGCCGACGGAACCTCTATTTCTACAGTACCCGCTCCTCTGAGGGTCGACATAGCTTGCTTAAAGGCAGTTGATAGGATTATGGCTCTCACCTTAAACTCGAGGCTCAGTTCAGGAACATCTTCAGCCGGAACCTCGATCGACCTAAACTTAAACGACTTTGGTGTAGTCCCTTCGATAACTATTCGATAAAACATCTCGTTAGCCGAGAACTTAAGTACATCACTCTTTCTAGGCTTTGGGAGAACTTTCAGGAGGGAGCCGAGGTTAACTCCTACACTAAGCTCCTGAGACCTAACTTCGTAAGTCGTAAACGCTGATGACGGGATCTCGAGATCTATGAGAGATAACCCCGCTGGATCGAGAGCTTTAATTCGTAAGCTTTCAGCACCTAACTTCATGAGTATTTCGTCAGCAACCTCACCAACAGCTTCAAGTAATGTAACGAAAACCTTTGCAGACGGGTATTCAAAGCTAGCTAAGTACTCCTCTGTCATACCGTTATTCCAAGATATATAAGTGCGGGTAAGCATATAAGAACGAGTATAAAGTGATGTAGTTCTTCGGAGCTGATGTGTGACGAACCGTGTGAGGGCTGATGCTCGCGCTGTTATTAATTATTCGAGAGTGCATTAGAGTGATTCGGTGCTATGCGTGAAGACCGATAGATTTACTTTGAGATACGGTAAGACCCTGCTCTATTTCGGTCCAAACTCTATCACATCTTTGCGTGAACGCCTCTCTGGTATCAGGAGAGCATACTTAGTGACTAGCAGGAACGCCGCGAAAATTAGTGGGGCACTAAGTGAGATAGAAAGCTATCTCACTCAAAACAGGGTTGAGTACGGGATTTTTAATGAGGTCGTAGCCAACCCTACAGCATCTTTAGTTGACACCATTGCCGAAAAAATCTGGAGATTCGGTGCCGATGTTATAATAGCTATCGGGGGTGGTAGTGTTATAGACTCTGCTAAAATAGCTTCAGTTATCGCTGTTTGCGGTGGGAGAACCCCGGAATACCTTAAGAGAGCGAGAGACGTGTGTGGAGCATTAGAGCTTATAGCAGTCAACCTGACACATGGTACTGGAAGCGAGATAAATAGAATCGCCGTAGCTACGATCGATGAGACTCGCGAGAAGGTCAGTATAGCTAGTGACTATCTATATCCATCAATAGCTATCGACGACCCTAGGTACCTTATTACCCTACCTAAGAATCAGACCATCTACACAGCTATAGATGCCTTCTATCATGCGCTCGAAGCCTCGACGAGCAGGGCATCGTCACCATTCACTAGAACTCTATGTGAGGCAGTTGTTCAACTAATAGTGCGGTGGCTACCGATAGCGGTTAAGAAACCTTATGACATAGAAGCTAGGTACTGGCTACTCTACGCGTCCACTCTTGCCGGAATAGCTGTCGATAACTCTAGAACCCACTTGATCCACGCTATTGAACATGTTCTGAGCGGTCTAGAGCCTTCTCTAGCTCACGGATCTGGACTAGCCTCTATCGGTCCAGCGGCTATTAAATTACTGTATAGACATGTACCCGAGGTGCTTTACGAGTTACTCAAACACTTAGATAGCTCTCTGAATCCGGACCCTAGCGACGCTGAAAAAGCGGCTGAAGCAGTCCGAAAGTTTCAGATGGAAGTAGGCTTCAGAGAGTATCTTACGGATTACGGGTTCACGGCTGAAATGGCCGAGAGAGTATCTGAAATGGCCTTCAAGTCGATGGCATATCTTCTTGAGTTGTCACCGATCGATGTAAACCGAGACCTACTTAGGAGGCTATACCTCGAGGTACTCTCGGGGCTTAAAACGTGAGTGTCCCGATATATGTATATCTTATAGCAGGGCTAACCGTCGGACTGCTCATCAGAAGTAGGAAGAGTAAGATAAAGATAGAAAGATATATCGACGTAGGTCTCTCTGCACTAGTATATGGACTCGTGTTCCTAGTCGGACTTAACTCAGGTAAAATACTGAATTATACGGCGCCGAGCTTCAGGTCGATAACGTGTGACGCTCTGGTAGTGCTAGAGGTAGTAGCAAAAGTCGTACTTTTGGCGTTAGCACCTACTTTTACCTCTTTACTACTAGCTGTAGTGTTTTTGGGGAGACACAATGAATAGACAGTCTATCCTGCTGTTAGCGTTCTTTCTCGCAGGTTTCGCTGTTAGCACCGTCCTTAACTTGGAGGAAGAGGTTATGCGGGTATGGCTCGAGAGGACACTATACCTCCTCTTATTTGTTATAGGGATAGCTGTATCTGACGAAATAAGTAAGCTGCGAGAGACTCACGCTCTAGCTGGTAAAGTAGCCAGGTTACTCCTCTCTACAATCTCCGGGTCAGCTATAGGGGGGCTACTCTCAGGACTAGTACTGGCATATAGTGGTTCCTTAAGCGAAGCAGGTTGCTTCAGTCTCATCTGTGTAGTGAAGTATAGTATGGCTATTTCTCTTGGGATGGGGTGGTATACGTTCACTGGAGTCCTACTAGGAACACATAGCTACTTTCTGGGTTTTCTCGGCTTTATGTCGAACTTATTAAGAGAGCTACTAACCTTCACTATCTACCCCCTGCTTCCGAAGAAGCTAGCGATCAGCGGAATTTCGATGGGAGGTGCGACCACCATGGACACGACTCTCCCAATAATGCACAAGTTCGGGGGACCCAAGGTATCTCTACTTGCTTTTATACACGGTACAGTCCTTACACTCTTGATACCGATCCTATTGCCTCTAGTAGTTAATATCGTCTAGGGTTCAAGAGAGGTCCTGCTTCAATTTGATTATTCGAGATATAGGTATAAAGCTCAAAAGCTTTAAGTGCTCTTAACTTGCCAACACCTTTAACGTATCGGAGAACCGCCTTCGGATCTACGCTTATCATGTGCCGGAAAATGGGGCACCTAAAAAACTCCGTGAGGCAGTTCGAGTGTTAAGGTCTCTCGAGACATTATGGCCTCAGCTTATATCTAAGTGAGTCCATGGTAGCTGGGTGACGACTTGAATAACGAGGTCGAGCTCTTCCTCATTAGGTCTCCCTACGCATTCGGTGGTTATAGCGGCAGGAGAGATAAGACCCCGTTTAGTATCTTAGGGATCCCCCTAGATATGACTTCGTCTTTTAGGTCCGGGTATAAGATGGCTCCGCTCAGCATCAGAGTTGCTGCCCAGAACTTGGAGTACTTTTCAATGAGGTTCGGTGTAGATGTCGAAGATTTTCTGTACGTCGATGAAGGAGATGTCATACTACCGCAAGACGGGGTTTTAAAGGCTCTCGACATCATAAAGATGGTCTCAGAGTATCTACTAGCAAACGGTAGAATACCCGTGTTTCTCGGAGGGGAACATACCTTAACTATAGCAACTGTTCGAGCCGCAGCAGAGGTTTTCAGTAGGGACATATGCGTCTTGGTATTTGACGCTCACGCTGATCTTAGAATAGAGTACTCCGGGACGAAGTATAGCCATGCCTGTGTTGTCAGCAGATTACTCGACTTCATTAGTAAAGACCACATTTATCTAGTGGGAACGAGGGCGATAAGCGGGGTCGAGCATGAACGGTTGAAAAGCTCTGGACTGCGCTTTCTGACATCTAAATCTCTAAAGAGGGCCGGTATTAAACACTCTGCTGGCCTGCTTCAAGACTTTATCAGCAGTTGTGGAAAGGTATATCTATCACTAGATATGGATGTATTCGATCCAGCATACGCACCTGGAGTAGCAACACCAGAACCCGACGGGCTTACGCCATCAGATATCCTGGACCTGCTGTATGAGATCGTGAACAACAAGTTCGTAGCTATGGATGTTGTAGAAGTTACACCGCCGTACGACCCTTCGATGATAACGTCTATGTTAGCTGCTAGAGTGATAATTGAGTTCATGGCTGGAGTTTACCAACGTGTGAAAACCTATTGAAAGCAGTATCGATAAAGTAGTGCCGCTTAGGTTTCTCTATTCGTCATTGAACTATTTAACTGTAGCCCAGCTAAATCAATTGGTGGCTCTGTGCCTCATCCATGGATACCCAATTCCTACATTAAGAACGAACTGATGAAGGAGGTCGGGATCTCGTCAATTCTCGAACTATTTAACGATGTACCAAGAGAGCTCCTTCTGGTTAAGAACTTAAACATCGGCTTCGGTAGACCACTGACTGAGTATCAGCTAGTCAGAGTCTTCGATAACTTAATGAAGAAGAACGCTTACAGTTACAAGGTACCCCCCTTCCTTGGAGGGGGAGTATGCTTTCACTACGTTCCTGCCGTCGTGAAACACGTTGCTAGCAGATCCGAGTTCTATACCGCTTACACTCCGTACCAACCGGAAATCACTCAGGGCATAACTAGAGCACTATTTGAATATCAAAGCCTGATGGCAGACCTCTATGCTGTCGATGTAGTAAATGCCTCAGTATACAACGGATCTACGGCTATGGCCGAAGCGGTTAGGCTCACTGTAAGAGTTACTGGAAGAAAAAGTGCTGTTATATCTAGGAGTACGCATCCAGAAGTTATTGAAGTAGTTAGGACGTGGTCTGAGCCGGTGGGGATATCTGTAAGTACGGTCGACTACGATAGAGATACCGGTAGAGTAGACCTAAGCGAGCTTGAGGACCAAGTGAGGAAGCTAAAGCCTGCTGCTGTAGCTATACAGACTCCGAACTTCTTCGGTATAATAGAGCAAGACTTAAAAGAGGTTTCTCAAGTTGTTCATGAAAACGGGTCACTACTGATAGTCTATGAAGACCCTATATTTACGGGAATTCTCGAAGCCCCGGGAAAGCTCGGAGCTGATATAGTCGTCGGTGATACGTCCTCAATAGGCAGCGGACTTAACTTTGGTGGTCCATCAGCTGGAATTTTGGGGATTAGAGACCCCGAAGAAAAGTTATTGAGGCAATTACCCGGGAGGTTGATAGGATACACTAAGACTGTTGACGGTGAAGATAGTGGTTATATTATGGTATTGCAGACCCGAGAACAGCACATTAGGCGAGAGAGAGCTACGTCCAATATAACGACTAACTCTACTCTAGAGGCAATAAAAGCGGCTGTATACTTAACCCTCCTAGGCTCCACCGGGTTAAAGAAACTCGGTGAATCTATAGCTGGTAGAACAGCGTTCTTAGTGGAGAGGCTTAAAAGCGTGGGTCTCGAACCCGCTTTTAAAGAAGGCGTGTACCTCCGCGAGGTCCTCTTCAGGCACCCCAATGTTAGCGACTTACGTAACTTTTTAAAGAGGCACGGTGTGTACATCGGACCATTAGTCGATAGATTTTACCCGGAACTAAGTAACTGCGGACTAGTATGCGTCACAGAAGTCCACTCGAAGGAGGATATCGAGACTCTTGCTGAACTAGTCAGAAAATTCTCAGAGGTGATGGCCTCTTGACCATTTTTAGACAAGCTAAATGGAACGAGCCTATAGTTTACGAGATAAGCCGAGATAGTAAGGAGGGAGTTTTACTAGATGAGGAATTTAGAGACTATGCGCTAAGGTTTCTCAGTAAACTACCCAAACACATAATACGGGACTCCCTCAACATCCCATCTTTAAGTGAAGTTGAGGTTGTGAGGCACTTCACCCGGCTCTCGCAGATGTCCTATGGTGTAGACTTGGGACCTGTCCCCCTAGGCTCATGCACCATGAAGTACAACCCGAAGATCTGTGAGGAGCTTGCTAGTGATAGGAGAATAGTAGAGGCACACCCGTATCTAGATGAAGAGGATGTTCAAGGACTACTCGAGATCTTGTATACCCTCCAGAAATGGTTAGCTGAAATAGTCGGAATGGACGTATGTTCTCTGCAAACACCCGCTGGTGCGGCCGGCGAACTCGCTGGTGCGCTCATGATAAAGAAGTACCATAGAGACTTAGGTGAAGGCCATAGAGACGAGATGATAGTTCCCGACAGCGCTCACGGAAGCAACCCTGCTAGCGCAGCTATGGCTGGATTTAAGGTGGTTAGGATACCTACAGACCCTAGAGGAAACACCGACATAGAAGCTCTCAGAGCAGCTTTAAGCAAGAGAACAGCTGGGGTAATGCTCACGAACCCCAATACTTTAGGTCTCTTCGAGGAATACATAGTTGACATAGCTAGAGAAGTCCACGGGATAGGTGGGCTCCTCTACTACGACGGTGCCAACCTAAATGGAATACTCGGTTACGCTAGGCCAGGCGACATGGGGTTTGATGTAGCTCACTTAAACCTACACAAGACGTTTGCGGCCCCGCATGGGGGCGGTGGTCCAGGAGCTGGAGCGATATGCGCTAAAGGCGCCCTAGCTGATTACCTTCCGGTCCCTCTGGTGGAGTATGATGGTCGAAAGTATTACTTTAAGTACGATGTACCTAGAACCATTGGTAGGATTAGCTGGTTTTACGGAAACATTATCCCAGCAATAAAGTCATTTCTGTATATAGCTACCCTCGGTCCACTGGTGAAAGAGGTAGCTGAAGTAGCCAACTTAAACACCAACTACATGCTCAAAAAGCTATCAGCACTTCCTGGTGTAGACTTAGTGTACGGGTACGGCAGGTGGAGAAAACATGAATTTGTTATTAGTTTTGAGAAGCTATACAAGGAAACCGGTGTAGGGGCTGAAGACGTCGCAAAAGCGCTACTTGATAGAGGATTCCACGCGCCGACAATACTGTTCCCACTCATAGTTCCTGAAGCGCACATGATCGAGGTAACTGAGACAGAGTCCAGAGAGAACATAGATAACCTCATTAACGCCTACAAGGAGATCATCAATATAGCTTACACTAACCCGAGTGAAATTAAGAGATCCCCTCAGAATACGTCTGTTAAGAGACTCGACACCGTGTACGGTAATCTGCCTAAGAACATCGCGCTTACATATAGGTCACTCAAAGGGAAAACTGCTTAAGAGAATTAATTCTCTTATTTTATTACCTACATTGGGCCGCAGGTTACGTGCCTTTCAACACCCTGGCTCTATACTCTTTAAGTAAATTGCTGACCTTCTGGGACCACTGTGAGAGCTCCGCTGGCGTTCGGGGATAGTTATCATAGAGTGTTCTCACTCTGTCCATATACTCCGCTACGTTCTTCAGCTTGAACAGTAGGGACGGTCTCCTCAAACCAGCTAGGAACCTCATTGCTTTATCTACTACCGATAGCTCTAGGTCCCCTCTCAGAGACAGTGTATTAAGATCTTCTTCTCTAATTATCTTTCTACTCATTCCGAACTCTATATCATCGTCAGATAGCTCCTGGAGAAACAACCTGAACACATTGAGTACCGCCTGCTTTACTCCGTAGCTATTCATGTAACATATATTAGCATTCCATAAACCATAGGCATCAACTCTCCCAACTTCAAGACCTTCTACTATCGCACTTGCTACACAATTAGCTGAAATCATGGCTGATCCTTTTCCACCACCGTGGACAGGGTTAACGGTATATGCGGCATCGCCTACTACAGCTATGCCGTGCCAAACAAGGCTTTTAAGCGGTTCCCTTGTGGGAACTATGGCTCCTCCAGCTTCGACTAATCTGCTACCCTTAAATAGTTCTCTACTTAAAACGTACTGATAAAGAAGTGTCTTAGGATGCGGGTAGCCGCGCCCTCCCTGAATTCCTAACCCCACATTTACGTACCTAGGTAATGACGAATATGGAAATAGCCACCAATAGCCACCTGGGGCTATGCGCTTGCTAACGTAAATCCTGAGTATGTCTGGTTCCTCGATTTCGCGATGTAGCTCGCGGACCTCCCTATACGCTATGTTGCTATCAACCATTTCTAGACCTTCAGCTACAGGCCACTCGCTAGGCAATTTTCTGGCTATAGATCTTGCGTTTCCTGAAGCGTCTACGACGACTTTAGCACTCACTTCCACCGACCGATCTCCTCTACGAAGAACTACACCACGAACGAATCCATCTCTGATTATAGGACCTAGAGCAGCTGTCTCAGTCTCGATCTCGAGTCCAAAGTCTAGCGCTCGTTTAACTAAGTACCTAACTAACCCGATCCTGTCGACTTCATATCCATCACCTAAAACTCTGAACCTGAAATTCTCACTGGGCGAAAATATGTCGATACCTCTAACACGGCCCTCCAAAATTTCTTGAGGAAGACCCACTAGCCCCAAAGACTCTAGGTGGTGATTACCTATAGCGTCACCACAGGGTTTATCTCCAAGTCTATCGTAAGGCTTTATGTCTACAGCAAGTACCTTTAAACCAGACTTAGACAATTTATACGCCGCGTATGCTCCTGCTACACCGAGTCCTACTACGACCACATCGTAGGTCTTACTCATCTCTCTTAACCATACCTACTGTTTTGAAGATAGCTATAATAAAGTATGTGACTCGAAGATAGGCACGGTGAACAAGCATATTATGCTTGAGCGAAAAAGCTCGCGGAGATGTATATGAGCAGTGTTAGCTACAAAGACCAGAGCGTTACAATAGTAGGCTCTAGAGTATCTAAGGATAAACCAATGAAGATGGTTGTTAAAACCGGAAATTACGAGATCGTCCTAGACAAGCTCGGTGGTGAAGCTCCTTCACCGATAGAGTATTTACTAGCCGCTTACGCTGGTTGTATCAATATAGTCGGGGAGATAGTTGCTAGAGACATGAACATCAAGATCCACGATATGAAGGTGGAGATTACAGGTGTCTATAACCCGTCTAAGCTATTAACCGGTTTAGGCGAGAGAGCCGGCTACAAGGAGCTGGTCGTAAAGGTCAGTGTTGCTTCAGAAGCAGACCTTGATACGCTTAGTGAGTGGCTTAATAGAGTTAAGGAGAGATGTCCGGTCGAGGACAATCTCACGAGACCTACACCGATAAAGAGCCACCTCGAGAAGCTCTAGAAGCCTGCTACTTACAATGGTTACACGCTCCAGTGTTTCCTAAAGCTTAGTGTTTTGTTTTCCCAAACTTCTGCGCGATTAGTTCCTCAAATTTAACGATAGCTTCATCTACTCTCTTATCTATTTCTGCTAGTATCTCAGGAGGTAGGGGTTCAGAACTCTCTAAGTACAGGTCTACAGAAAGATCGAGTGTATCACTTACTTCTAGCTCTAGTGATACTTGAAACTCTATTCTTCTGCCTAGCACCATACTTAAGTTGTTAGCTAGGAGGTCTCCCAATATTTGAGAAAGCTCTTCGAGAACCTTCTGGTCAATTTTATCTAGCTCAAGGCCTATGTTTATAACGTTTTTTAACCTCTTCTTCACCACGTGACCACACCTATATTAGGACCTCTGCAAGTAAGAATTGGTCAGGCCCTGAGGACAGCCGCTCGCGCGGCAGTGTGATTCAGGGTTCCCCTGGCGACCAAACCTTCTCATGTATTCTCTCTGAGAGCTCTCTAAGTCTTCGGTTAATGTAGTCTAAAACCTCGGAAATAACTTTGGCGTTACTATAGCCTTTGAGGACCTCCTCTAGATAGCCTCTAGGTTCGTTCTTCATTTCTTCTACGAATTCTGTGAGCTTAGGTAAAGCTCTAACAACATTGTCGACTATGGTTATTGACGCAGCTAAGGACGTCCTCGAGAGAGGGTTTAAGTCTATGGCTATAACCGTTTTACCCATTTTCCTAAGTGCTTCCGTTCTATCTCCATCCTCTAGAGCGACAAGCACTACGTCAGCTACGTATATTCCTCTAGGGCTCACCTTCCTCCGCTCGCTAAACAGCTCCGGGATTGTGGCCGTGGCATCATCAACGCCGAGCACCTCCTCGGCTCCATGAAGTTTGAGAACTTCTGCGATCCTCTTCACACGCTCTTCGGTTCTATAGAATAGGTTCACCTCTATTTTGGCATTAGAGGCTTTAGCTAACCTAACCACCTCTTCTGGTACGAGAGCTGCTACATTACCGTTAACTGAGACAACAGGGTGCTTAGCTAGAAGCAGTGCCGCAGCTGCTGCGCGCATAGCCTTGAGTGCTGGCTCAATAGTCTTCTCTCCTATAATGTAATCAAAGCATTCACCCCTTCCATGCGCAATTAACCCTTGTGGAACTACGAGGCCTTTTTCAAAGCCTTCAACTAGCTTCTCTCTAATCATGAGAGACTGATACCTGGGGTGAGCTCTGGGTATCTCAATTCTCACAGCGACACCGTAAACCCTTGCTTAGATAGCTTAAATGGTGGCAGCGAATAGCAGCACACTTTTTCGACTATTTTACGTATCGACGAACTTATTCCTGGCTTGTGAACTACAACAAGCAAGGACTTCTTCACAAAGTAACCAAGTACACCATGAAGATCTCTAAACTCGACTTCTAGCTCTTCTACAGTTTCTCGTGACATAAACCCGACACCTATAGAGAATTTCTTAGAAAGTTTTAGAAAGCTTATTAGACTAGGTTCCACAGTAAACTTCCTGTACACTTCGAGACCTATACTCACGAACCTATCGGTAAACCTAGCTAGCATTTCCTTAGTAGTCATTCTTTCCCTTAACACTCCCAGCGTGATCTCGACATCTTCAACAGGTATGGATACGGCCTCACCTATGCCTGGAGGCCCCGGCTTCCTCCTCAAGACCAGTCCACCACCAACAAATTGGCAAATAACGTCGCCTAATCCTCCACCTACTTCTACCTCTATTTTATGAGCTAGTAAACCTACATCATTAGGGTCCGGTTCAACCCCTTTTTTTAAGTAAAGATATGAGTAAGCTAAAGCTATGGCGAGTGCACCACTAACTGCCGATCCAACACCTAGAGGAACCGGGGTTAGTCCGTGTACGGAGACTCCAGCTGCTGAGAGCTCTTGAACTACTGGGTGGTATTCCTCAATACATACACTATTTATGTAGACCGGGCAGGACCCTCTAGTGACCTTAAAGATCGCTGGAGGCTCGATGGTTAAGCTAGCTCCCAGTGACCCTGTATCTTCGTGAGTTCTACCTCGATGAGGAATCCAAAAGCCGCTTATGTTTAATGGTACCTGAATAGTAACCAATTTTATTCTTCCTTGGTTTTTAAGTACTTCAGTATTTGGTCTAGAATAACTCTTGCTACTTCAGCTTTACGCGCTTTACTGACAACGACGCTTTCGCCTTTATCTGTTAGTACTACAACTTCGTTATACTCTGATGCGAATCCTATGTCCGGTTTGCTAATGTCGTTAGCTACAACTATGTTAAAACCTCTTTTAGCAAGCTTTTCTTTAGCCTTTAGCACTAAGTCGTCAAATCTACCTTCAGCAAACTCTGCGGCAAACCCGACCACTAAACCCTTAAAGATCTTCCTTATCTCTAAAGAGATCTTGGGAGTCGGGACCATCACCACACTCAAGCGGTCGACCTCACTGCTAATCTTACCTTCAGCTACGTCAGCAAACCTAAAGTCTACTGGAGCTGCCGCAAGGACTACCGCATCGTAAGCCTCCGAGTTAAGCTCTGCTAAGACGGCATTCAACATCTCTTGAGTAGTTTTCACCGAAATAGACTTCATATAGTAGGGAGTTGGCACAGCTAGCGGACCGTGAACTAGGGTTACTTCTGCTCCCCTAAAGTAAGCTTCTCTAGCTATAGCTAAACCCATTTTACCAGAGCTGGAGTTCGTTAGGAACCTCACGTTATCTAGAGGTTCCCTAGTTGGACCAGCTGTAATCAAGAACTTAAGTCCTTTGAGGTCCTTACCACGCAATATCGTTGTCTCTACAGCCGCAACTATCTCTTCCAGCGGTGGATACTTGGCTCTTCTCTCCTCTATAACGGGAGGTACTATCGTGACATCCAGCTTCTCTAGCTTTTTAATAGCTTCGGAAACAGGAGGAGACGTTAAGAGGCTATAGTGGGCTGCGGGAACTATAACCATGGGTTTTTTAAGCCCTAAGAACGATTGAGCTAGAACAGCTACTGAAGTATCCGAAACCCCTTGCGCTATCTTAGCGATTGTATTGGCTGTCGCTGGCGCTATCACAAAAGCATCACATATTTCAGCCAAAGCTATGTGACCTACCTCTCCAGCAAAATCTACAAATACGTCGTTCCCAGTTGCCCACTCGAAGAGCCGCGGGGTTACGTACTTTGTAGCTTCCGGACTCATAACTACGTACACGTCCGCCCCTAACCTGATTAACTCACGTGCTAGATCAACACTTTTATAAAGAGATACTGACGAAGTAACTCCCAAAGCTATAGACTTGCCGAGAAATACGTTGCCTAGCTTTCCCTTAATTTCAATGGCCGGATGCCACTTAAGCTTTTTCAACCATTTTACCCAAGCACACAAACCACAGTAAAATAAAAGCAACTCCGTTTTGTCATATCTTAACACCCAACTAAATTTTTGTGTTTAGCTAATCGTACTTAGGGGAATAAATGGGAGCAGGAGACTACATAATCAGAGCGATCTCTTCCGAAGAGGAGCTAAAGAGAGTTATAGAAATCAACATGGAGACTCTACCCGAACACTACCCATACTTCTTTTGGTATGAACACTATGAGTTATGGAGGGACATATTTTTAGTAGCCCTCGTCAACGAGAGGGTAGTTGGATATAACATGTGTAGAATAGAATACGGTATAGGGCACGTTAGAAAGGGTATCGTCAAACAAGGTCACGTAGTAAGCATCGCTGTGCTACCTGAGTTTAGACGTCGTGGCATAGGAACGGCCCTAATGGTAAAAGCTATGGACTCCATGAAAGAGAAGTATGGGGCAGGCGAAGTATATCTCGAAGTCAGAGTAAGTAACGAGCCAGCAATAAAGCTTTATGAAAAACTCGGCTTTAAGAAAGTCAAGGTGTTGAAAAGGTACTACATGGATGGTGAAGACGCCTACCTGATGGCTAGGGAGCTCTAGACTCCGACTTTCTCCCCGCCTTGAAGGACGAGGCTTTCACCATGTAACTACGCCATCGGATAGCAAAATTTTTAGGTCTAGAGGCTTCATGCTTATGGTGCTGTTAGCTGACAAAAGAGGAAACTAGGAACGTAGTAAGCACTGCCGCTTTTAACCTGTTTAGAGGTTTAGCTACTAGTGGCTTCAACACACTGTTTGCCGCTTACATGAACAGATTGGGGTATTCTTTAGGTGAAATTGGAGCTGTTGCGACTCTCTCTAATATTCTGGGGGCATCAATATCTCCTCTTGTTGGCTACTTACTCGAGGTCTATAGCAGTAGGGTGATTACTGCCCTTACAGGCTTTATGATCAGTGCTTCGCTAGTTCTTGTCGCTTTTTCCGAGAACATTATTACTCTAGCCTTCAGCTACTCTCTGTTTCATCTCTCCGTGTACTTCGCTCAACCTGCCAGAATGGTGTTTTTAGCTAGGGTAGTAGATAAAAAGAGGTTAGGGACAGTTGTCGGTTTAACGAGTTCTACTTTCACTGCGTCTAGAGCCATCGGCCCCGTTATAGGTGGATTTCTAGTGATGAGTTCTGGGTATGTTAACGCATTTCTAGCTCTTGCCTGTATTGCGGCAGTTGGTTCACTACTGTTCTTAGTCTGCTCATACGAGCCCGAGCTTAAGAAAGCCGAGATATCAAATAGACCTAGTTTAGCCGAGTCCTATAGGAGGGCCGTCGTACCAGATAGGAAGCTATTTTTGTTGTATGTTTTTACATCACTCGATCGTGCAGCATGGAACCTCTGGCACCCTATTCTGAGTGCGTACTTGTTACGCCAAGGATACAGTGAAGTTGGCGTAGGTATATTAGTTTCCATATCAAATATAGCTGAAACCGTTGGAACACCTCTAGCAGGAAAACTCGTAGATAAACTAGGAAGCTCTACTATACTAGCCCTCTCCGAGATCACTGCCGCCCTAGCTGCTCTAACACTCATGTTTCCAGCTACGATGCCCCTCTCCACGACGTCAATGCTGTTTATGGGGATAAGTATAAGCTTCTGGATACCAGGTTACAACGTCTATGTCGCTAAGGTGTTTAAGAACGTCGGTGAGGCATTTGCTTCTATAAATGCTATAAGAAGTATCATCAGTATACCATCGCCTTATCTTGGAGGGTTGCTCTACGACTCCGTATCTTCTTTAGCTCCATTCTCTCTTTCCACACTGATGCTTATTGTGGCCGCGGTAATTGCTTCAAAGAACCTTAAGAGAGTTGAATCACTTGAGGAGAGATGAACTCATTCGGCAGACCTCGCGATGAAACAACACTGTTCCCTACCGTTTCTCGCTCTAGGTTTTTGTAGGTTTTCCTAGGGTGGGTTGCGCCTCCTACCCTGCGGTTCACTGCGGCTACTAGCCACTCTACGCAGGAGTCATGGGCACCCTTCGAGCCCAACGGCACGGGGCCCACATCTAGACTCTACCTCTAGGTGTCTCGAAGTACCTCCCATCATCATCACGAAGAAATCCCACGAAAACCTTTAAACCTAACACAACAAAACAGTTGTGACCCTAAGGTTTCCGCAGGTCTCCCAGGGCTAGATCATCGCAGTCTCCCGAGTTTCCTCTCGCGGACCGCGTAGGTCTCGGAAACTCGGGGGCACTAACAACAGTTTATAGACACTAAAACGTTGGTGTACACCGTTTACACCAAGAGCATCAAGCACCATAGAGAGACCCACGGAGACCTATAGGGAAAA
>Ga0105162_1000459_pt1 | contig 27193 bp, 26 predicted proteins | sample JNZ201metaG_FD_81532 | JGI IMG/M metagenome (GOLD analysis project Ga0105162, IMG submission 81532) | Hot spring microbial communities from Jinze hot spring, China to study Microbial Dark Matter (Phase II) - JNZ 20120812A | ecosystem: Environmental > Aquatic > Thermal springs > Hot (42-90C) >...
AATATGAAGCGTTATATTTGGATTGGTGCTAAGGTTGCCCATGTCCATTACAGGGAGGCTTATGCCTATCCCGACACTGGACAAGTAATATATTATACTGGCAACGAGATGATACTGGAATACGTATCTGATTTCCAGCTTAACGGAAACAACATAGTAGGCGGTTGGGGAGAGGGTTCACCGCCATACGAAAATATAATATTTAACGGAACCCTAGAGGAAAATCTTATTATAAACGGGACAGCACTAAGCGATGGCGACTTGGACGTGAATGAAACTATATGGTTCTGGCAAATTTTCCAATGTTATGATGTATATGATGTTGATTCTGAAGTGGGGTTACCTATTGGGGCAATTATAGCCCTACTGTCTAACGCTTTGGGCTTTGGGACGGGTTCAGTTGCCACCGTTATAATATCTCTCCTATCAGGGATAGGAGTCTCCCTTTCATATGTGTCGTCAGTAAGTGCCCGTATTAGTGGGGATTTGACCAATTTTGGGCAGGAAGGCACTCTTGGATATAATGTTCCTGAAATCGTATATATTAGGGTTAGTAAATATCAGTATCAGGCGCCGAACGGACAATATTTTAAGGTTCCAGTTGGAATATACTTTAGATGCTACTAAAAACGCTTCAACCAAAACTCTTAAATATAAAATATATTTCATCAAACTAAACTTTATTGAACCCTCGATTAATATAAGAAGAATATTCCGCTGCTTTCTCTCTGCCTAAGAAAAATATATGAGTTGTTAGTGGAATAATTATATTGGTTGAAAAAGGACAGCTGGGGTCATCCTAGTAATCTCAGATAACTTGGGCATAAGTTTACAGAGGATACGGGATATAGAAGTAATAAGAGAAGTGTATGAGCAGAGTAATCAGAGGAGACGTTGATGAATTATAGTAAACTTTATGATGAAGAGTTTAAGAAAAGATATGGGGCTTATGATACACCATCATATATTGTAGATTTAATGATTAGGCTTACTAAAATTAAGAATTTTAGTGGACTAAAGGTTCTTGAACCCGCCTGTGGTTTAGCCCCATTCTCTTATGCTATAAGCAGAATTAAGGGGAAATGGGATGATATCATTGGTGTTGAGGTGGATCCGGACATAGCAAGTATTGTTAAGCAACGATATCCCGAGTTTAATGTTAGGGTTGGCGATTACCTTTTAACAGATTTCCAAGAAAAGTTTGATTTGGTAATAGGTAATCCGCCTTACGGTATTATTGGGAGCGAATCTCATTACGCGATCTCAGTTTTTAAACAGAATAAGGAGATTTATAAGGAAAGATTTGAGACGTGGTTTGGGAAATACAATATTTACGGTTTGTTTATTGAGAAGGGTATAAAAGATCTCAAGGAAGATGGGATCCTATGCTTCATTATTCCCGCAACATGGATGATACTAGATGAATTTAAAAAGCTGAGAGAATTTCTAGCATACTCTGGTAGATTAGAAGTATATTATTTGGGTAAAGGAATTTTTGAAGGATTAAACGTTACAACGGTCATTCTCATAGTTAGGAGAGGTAGAAAGGGCTTAGAACTTTATGACGCGAGCGATGGGCAAATAACATTAAATTATTCGAAGAATGAGTATAGTGGCGAAATAATAACCTTTAAAACTAAGTTAACAGAGGACTTAGAGAATAAATCATGCGCTAAACTTGGGGATTTATTTGAAATCAAAATTTCGCCCCGCTCTCCAGAAATAAAATCAACACAATTCTTACTTAGAGAAAAAGTGAATGGTGCAATTCCTTTATTGAATGGGAAGAATCTAACTAGGAATGGAATAGATTATGAAACCTGCTATTCAGGCTATTACATTAAGCCAGAAGATATTGGGAGATTAAGAAAGTTCTTCCTAAAAGATAGGGTTGTGGTTGGACATACAAAAGGCGGTAAACTTATCGCGGCAATAGACCACAAACATTATGCTTGGACTGGGGACGTTTATCACCTAATACCTAAAATCGGGTTATACAACTGGTTATCCACGAAATCTTTCTCACTAGAGGAACTAAACCATATATTAAATTCTAAAATAATGGATTGCTACATGAAAGATAAATACAGGGAGATAACACCGCATACAACAAAAACACAGCTCAATCTTCTTCCACTCATGTCATTAGATGAACTAAAAGCGTTAGAGAAGAGTCTTTAAATCAAGTATGCTCTTAAAAATGTAATTGCTGGGTTTTTCATTCATTAATTTGTAGACCTTTTGAGCATATTCATTTCTGAAAACCACAAAACCATTATCAAACTTTAAAAGGAAGCGAGAGAAGAAATTTAACATGATCTCATATAGTTCAATTCTTTTTGCCTTTCCGAGCTTTGTTCTTAATTCGTCCGGATCCTCAACAATATATACAATCTCAAAGATGTAGGCGGGAGATGTTTTTATTTTACTTTCAAATATTCTTCTTCCAGCCTCTTTCCTGTAGCTAACTTTTTAACCTGGAGATTAAAAATATTATCCTTAACACAAACTCTTCTATCAATACCTCTCATATTTAGATCTGCATTTGCCTCAACCTTCTCATCAAATAGGCTATTCCATAGATACATAAAATGAAATTGCGTTAAAAGCGAAGTCCATGTTCTATATAATCTTGCTCTGAAACCTATTCTAACGAATTCATCTGTGCATCCCCAAAATATTTTTGCTTAAACTTTCTAATATACGAATAATGTCTTTTCCAATATTCCTCAAAGAATGGATCGAAGTCAACGAAATCTTTTTTCTCCCAGTAAAATTCATAAATTAGGGGCATGGGATTGATTTCTTTAGGTAGATCCTGTTCAACAGTCTTAATTTGTCTAAGCTCGCTGTATCTTTAGTGGTATACTTTTCAAAAAGCTCTCGTATTTACTAAAATAGTTAACCCAATCTATTTTCATTTTAAATCCACTTTTACATAATTATTGGACGAGTATATTTAAAATTTAAAAAGTATGAATTTTTAAGATAGAAACCAATACTCCAAGGTTCCAACTATACAGACTCCCTCCCACAATAGATGACGCCCTACACATTATCGAGAGGGAGGTTAAACGTGAATGCCTTAAGACTGAGAAAAAGAAACAATTTGCGATTAAATTCTTAGGTTTATATAAAAGATTGATCTCCATATTATATTGCGCGTAATATATAAACTGCTGCCGAAACCTACCTATTCAGTATGCTTAAATATTATTTCAATCAGCTTTATCCTTTGTTATGATATAGGGAAAGATGTCTTAGAATTGAAAGGGGTAGATTTGATGCATTTCAGCGAGGAGGAGTATAGGCTACCCTTCTTCCTTGAAAACGGCTATGTTAGAAGGCGCTGTCCACGTTGCGGAGAATATTTTTGGACGCTTAATCAGGATCAAATTCTTTGCGGCGAATCGAACACCTATGGTTGCGCTGATTACACATTTATTGGGAATTCGCCAGTTAATAGAGCCTACACTCTCGCCGAGATGCGTGAAGCCTTCTTATCATTCTTTGAGGAGAGGGGTCATAGGCGCATTAAACCCTACCCTGTTGTTGCTAGATGGAGAGATGACTTATACTTCACTAACGCTAGCATAATAGACTTCCAACCGTATGTTACTGAGGGTATTATCCCGCCGCCAGCAAACCCGCTAGTTATAAGTCAGCCATGTATTAGATTCCCAGATCTAGAGAATGTTGGACCCACATTCGGTAGGCACCTAACAATATTTGAGATGGGCGGGCATCATGCCTTTAATTATCCGGATAAAGAAGTTTACTGGAAGGATGAAACTGTTCGTTATCATCACGAGTTTGTAACTAAAGTTCTTGGCGTTAAACCTGAATATGTTATTTATAAGGAGGGTATTTGGTCAGGAGGCGGAAATGCTGGTCCAGATGTTGAGAGTATTATCTGCGGATTAGAGGTTGCAACTCTAGTATTCATGAAGTATAAGGTTGTCGGCGAAGAGTTTATTGAGCTACCAATTAGAACTGTTGATACTGGATATGGAATTGAACGCTTCACATGGCTATCACGCGGCTCAGTCAGCTGCTTCCATGCAGTCTATAATGATTTACTGGATAAAATTATGAGGATGGCTGGAATAAGCAGTGTTGATGGGAATCTATTGATGAAGTTTGCAAGATTCTCCGGTTTAATAAGTATATCTAAGACTGCTAGCAGACGCGAGAACTGGAGGCGCATAGCCTCTAAAATCGATATGGATGTTAATGAGCTCCAACGTATTATTAATCCAATAGTTGATGTCTTCACGATAGCTGATCATACGAAGTGCTTGGCTTTTATGCTTGCTGAAGGGGTTGTTCCATCAAACGTTGAGGAGGGCTATTTAACAAGGCTTCTAATCAGGAGAACATATAGGTTACTGAGGAACTTTAACATAGAAAATCTCATACCTGACATTATTGAAATGCAGATAGAATATTGGTCTAGGGATTTCCCTCATCTGAAAGAGATGCGGGATGAAATCCTAAATCTACTGAATATTGAGATTGAAAAGTATGAGCAGACCCTTAAGAGGGGCAGAGACCTTGTTAAGCGGGTTCTCCGTGATATAAGGGCTAGGGGCGAGAGCGAAGTTCCAGTCAGCAAACTCGTTGAACTATATGATTCACATGGTTTAACACCTGAAGTTGTAGGTGAGATTGCTGCCTCAGAGGGCTTCACAATTAACATTCCAGAGGGCTTCTATAGTTTTGTTGCTGAGAAACATATATCCTCATCTAGAATAGCATTTAAAATGGCTGAGGAGATCACGGATCTTAACATAGATATCTCCGGGCTTCCTGAAACCAAACCATTATATTACGAGAATCCTTATATTAGGGAGTTTACGGCCAAAGTTCTTATGGTTTCTGGAAACCGCGTGGTTCTTGATAAAACAGCATTCTATCCGGAGGGTGGAGGTCAACCAGCCGACCACGGTTTCTTAGAATTTGATGGTGTAAAGGCTAGAGTTTACGATGTTCGCAAGGCTAGTGGAAACATAATAGTCCACTTTATTGAGGGTGTTGTTCCAAGGGAGAATAGTGAGGTTAGGGGCGTAATAGACTGGGATAGGCGTATAGGCTTAATGCGCCATCATACGGCTACACATTTGATTATGGGCGCAGCTAGAAGGGTTCTAGGAGAACATGTTTGGCAGGCTGGTGCTCAAAAAGATGTTGAGCAGTCTAGGCTTGATATAACTCATCCTAAAAGGCTTACTGGAGAGGAAATTAACCGCATAGAGGCTTTAGCCAATGAGGCTGCCATGCGGAATATGCCCGTTGAAATCTTCTGGATGCCTAGAGAGGAGGCTGAGCGAATATATGGATTCAGGCTGTATCAGGGCGGCGTTGTGCCGGGTAGGGAGATTAGGGTTGTTAAGACTGGAGATTGGGAGGTTGAGGCATGCGGTGGGACTCACTGTAAGTCAACTGGCGAGGTCGGGTTAATAAAAATTGTTCGGACCGAGAGGATTCAGGATGGTGTTGAGCGAATAATATTTAGCACTGGACTACCTGCTCTTAAGAGAACGCAGGATTTTGAGGCTAGGGTTTCTAAGGTTGCGGAGCTTCTTGAGGTTCCAGTTGAGAAGGTTGATGTAACGCTTGAGAGGGTTATTAATGAATGGAGGAGTTTGAGGCGTGAGAGAGAGCGATTAATGGAGAAGATAGCTAAAGTCATAGCTGAGAAGTATATCTTGTCTGCCAAAGATATTAATGGAGTTAAACTTATATCACATGTGGTCAGCGCTCAAGAAGCTGACATGGACTTGCTGATTAAAATCTCGAATGAGATTGTTGAATTAAACCCAAAGGCAATTACGGTCTTCATATGTGTTGATAGGGATGCTAGGGCTGTTATTAGGGTAGGTGAGGAAGCATTAAAGATAGGTGTTAACGCCGCTGAAGTAGCTGGCAAAATAGGTTTGATCTTAGGTGGAGGTGGAAGTGGAAAACCCGATTTCGCTCAGGCTGGCGGGGTTAGGGTTGAGGATGCACCTAAAGCTTTAGAGGAAGCTAAACTAATTATATATAGAACTATCACTGGAGATTAGCTTATGTCTTCCCAGTTAATTGATTGGAAATCTATTGAGGAGAAGTGGCGGAAAAAGTGGGAGGAAGCCCGCTTATTCGAGGCTGATCCGGATCCAAAGCGTAAAAAGTGTTTCGTTACCTTCCCATACCCATATATGAATGGTCCACTTCATATTGGGCATGGCTTCACAGCTACCAGAGTTGATATCTACGCGCGCTTCATGAGGATGAGGGGCTATAATACGCTTTTTCCATGGGCTTGGCATTGGACTGGAGAGCCAATTGTTGGCGCATCTTTAAGGCTTAAAATGGGCGATAAGGATCTTATAAGAGCTCTTAAGGAGATAGATGGTGTTCCAGATGAGGAGTTGGAGAAATTTGTTGATCCAGTATATATGGCAAGCTATTATACGCGTGAGAGTAGAGAAATTGTTAAGAGAATCGGTTTCTCAGTAGACTGGCGTAGAGAATTCCATACAACCAGCTATGAGCCAACATATAGCAAATTCATTGAATGGCAATATGAAACGTTAAGGGATATGGGTTTCGTCACTAGGGGTACACATCCAGTAGTTTGGTGTCCAAATTGCCAAAGCCCAACTGGCGATCATGATAGGCTTGAGGGTGAGGGAGTTTTTCCAGAGGAATATACGCTTATAAAATTCATTTTTGGAGATGGGTACTTACCAGCAGCGACGTTTAGACCCGAAACAATATTTGGAGTAACAAACATGTTCGTAAACCCTGATGTAATATATGTTGAAGCCATGGTTGATGGGGAAAAATGGATTATCAGTAGGGAGGCAGCGTTCAAACTCTCTGAGCAACTCAGAAATGTTAAGGTTTTGAGAGAGTTTAAGGGCTCGGAGCTTATTGGCAAATACTTTAAGGAGCCCCTAAGCGGAAGGGATCTTCCAATACTTCCAGGATGGTTTGTTAACCCAGACTCTGCAACAGGCGTCGTTTATAGTGTCCCAGCCCATGCGCCAGCCGATTGGATAGCTCTAAAAGACCTAATGGAGAAGCCTGATCTCCTAGAAAGGTTCGGCGTTCCAGTTGAAGTGGTTAAAGGGATTAGGCCTATATCGCTCATAAGTATTGAGGGCTTCGGTGATTATCCAGCGATAGAAATCATTGAGCAGATGGGCGTTAAGGATCAATTTGACCCAAAAGTTGATGAGGCCACCTCAATTATATATCGTAAGGAGTTCCATATAGGTGTTCTAAAGCCAATATGCGGTAAATATGCTGGTAAGATTGTTAGGGATGTTAAAACGCAGATAATAGAGGACTTTAAGAGGATGAATATAGCGGACTCCATGTATGATCTACCACAGAGAGTTGTATGCAGGTGTGCAACAAAATGTATTGTTAAAATACTTTCGGATCAATGGTTCCTACGCTACTCCGACCTAGAATGGAAGCGTTTAGCACATGAGGCAATAGACTCCGCAAAAATATTCCCTGAAAGCGCTAGAGTTTACTTCCATGATAAGATCGATTGGCTTAGGGATTGGGCATGCGCCAGAAGAACAGGTTTAGGGACACCGTTACCTTGGAGCCCGGAATGGATAGTTGAGACATTAAGCGACTCAACAATATACATGGCGTTTTATACAATAGTGAAGCATATTAAACAATATAATATTAGTCCAAAACAATTAATCAGGGAAGTATTTGACTATGTCTTCCTTGGTAAGGGCGACCCGGAACTTGTCTCAGAGAAGTCAGGTATACCGCCCAATTTACTCCAGGAAATGCGCAGCGAGTTCCTATATTGGTATCCAGTTGACTTAAGGGTTTCAGCTAAGGAGCTTGTTCCAAACCATCTATCATTCTTCATATTTCAGCATGTTGCTCTCTTCCCGAGAGATCTTTGGCCTAAAGCCATTGGTGTTAATGGCGTCTTAACGATTGAGGGGCAGAAGATGTCTAAGTCTAAGGGGAACTTTCTAACCCTCAGGAGTGTTGTCGATAAATTTGGGGCTGATGTTGTCAGGTTAACCCTTGCTCTGGGAGCCGAGGATATGGATGATCCAGACTGGCGTGAAGAGAACGCTAGAAGCATTGATGCGCGGTTAAGGTCTCTTTACGCATTCATAAACCAAGTTGCAAGCTTATCCGGTGAGGATAAAATTATGAGTATTGATAGGTGGTTGCTCTCGATATTACAGAGCAGAATAAAAGCTGTAACCGACGCTATAGAAATTCTGAAAACTAGAACGGCTGCTGAGATAGCCTTATATGAGGTTTGGAATGATATACGCTGGTACCTTAGACGTAGAGGTAGCCCTAATCCAATGATTCTTAAGGAAGCCGCAAACATATGGATTAGGCTTCTAGCACCATTTGCACCATTCCTATGTGAGGAACTGTGGAGTATTATGGGAAATAATGGCTTTGTATCCACGGCAGAATGGCCCATATATGATGAAGCGAAGAGCGATGTTAAAGCTGAGGAGATTGAGACTTTAATTAAAAATCTCATTAATGATACGCTAAATATCTTGAGGGTTACTGGGATATCCCCAAAGAGAATCCATTATTATGTTGCAGCTAAATGGAAATGGAAGGCTTACATAAAGCTCCTAGAGGTAGCTGTTTCAAAGAAGATTGATATGAGGGAAGCGATGAGAGTGCTTATGAGCGACCCTGAACTGAAGGATATGGCTAAGTCTCTAGCCCCTCTTGCCAGCCGACTAATAGAGGAGTTTAATGCTATTCCGGAGGAGAGGAAGCGTAGACTTATAAAGGTCGGACTGATAGATGAAATGGCTGAGATAAGTGAGGCAAAGGAATTTCTGGGAAAGGAATTTAATGCTGAAATAATAGTTTGCCGCGAGGATGATCCGCAAAAATATGACCCTAGAGGGAAGGCTCAGCAAGCCCAACCGTATAAACCAGCAATATATATCGAGTAGTATGCGCCATTCATCTTAGCAACATAATTTATTCTTGATACCCTTAAACCTTAATTTCTAGGAAGCCTTTAATCCCTCCGCTCCTTTTTGCTGTCGCCATGTACAACTATTCGATCTATTAGTGCTTGTATCGATGATTCAAAGGCTGTATATATCGTTCTTCCAGCATCATACATCAGTATCATGGAGAACGCGAAGGCTACTAAAGATATTGCCAGACTTAACCATCCGCCTATATTGGGAATAGAAGATAATAACGGTGAAGTTACAGAAATAACTATGGCTATTGCAAATATAATTAATAGTTCTTTTAGAGCCCTAACCACGGATGGACTCTTATTTGGGTTAAAGCCAGGTATATGTTTGAGAAGAGACTCGGAAGCTAAATCTATTAGTCTTATAAGATCTAATATCACCCTCAAAGACATGAAAAACAATACTATAACTATTATTAATGCTATGGCTATTGTGAAAGTGAATCCGCCTGCTGGTACAATAATCAATATTGATGAGAGACTAACATTTAAGAAGCTCAGAGATAAAATGAGTAAAAATATTATTCCAGAATTTATTAGAACTCTCAGGACTCTCTTCTCCACCTCTTCCCTCAACACTAAATCCCCCTCCAGGAGACAAAGGGGAGGAAATTAAGTTTCCATATAAACCCTTATATACTCTAAGATATTTGGGCACGATATATTTACTTTTTCTATAAGTTTATAGGGATGATCATTTAATTCGTAAAGGATAATATGGGTGAGCAAAAATCACGTGAAGCTGAAAGTAAAGGTTTGAGCTTCCTATATAGGAGAACAGTCCTTTCATCCTTTGGATCAGGACTTATAAGCCCATTTATACCAATATATGCAACGCAGATTGGCGCTTCTCCAGCAGAGCTAGGTTTAATTCAGGCAATAAACTCTGTTTCGCCCAGTATAGCACAAATACCATGGGGCTTTATTATTGACAGGGTGAAGCGGAGAATATTATTCATAGCGTTGGGTAGCTTATTATATGCATTTATGCTTCTAATTCTACTCTACATAAATGATATAATTGAATTTATCATTGTAGTTTCACTAGCCTATGTTTTCTCAGCTATGACTGCTCCAGCCTTAAACTCCTTAATAGGCGAATATTCGAGTGTTTCAGGGAGGGGAAAAACACTAGCTAAACTTAACGCTATGGCTTCTCTAGGAAGCATACCGGCTACCCTCTTATCTGGCTACATAATTTATAGGGTTGGAGGGGCAGTCAAAGATATGTATAAAATACCTATAATCCTATGCTTTATCTTCAATTTTACAGCTGCACTGATAATTCTGAGGGTTAGGGAGAAAGAACCCTCTGGAGAAGTCTTCTCGCTGAGGGGATGGGCTAAAGCTCTAAAGACAAATTTATACTTTAAGAGAATATGTCTCCTCTCAACAGCGCAGGGTTTCTCGATGGGTTTAGCATGGCCGCTCTTCACATTAACTGTTGTAAAAGTTATTAAAGCCGATATGTTCCAGATATCGCTCATAAACGTTATTAGCGCTTTGACAGCTGTTGTTGTTCGTAGGTTTACTGGCAGATTGGCTGATAGGGCTGGTAGGAAGCCGTTGATAGTTATTGGTAGAGTTGGGCTTTTCCTAGTTCCCCTAATATATGCTTTGGCAAAATCGATTTACGAGCTTATACTAGTGAATTTTATTGTAGGAATTATAGTGGCTGCTTCAGACGTTGCCATCTCAGCCTATCTATTGGATATATCGCCTAAAAGCATGAGGGGCTCTTATACAAGCTTATATAACGCCATATCTGGTTCATTCTCATTTCTAGGCTCAACCGTTGGGGGATACGTGATAGATTTACTGATGGGTATGGGTTTTGGATTTAATGAATCCATGACTACAATGTATATTGTGTCAATGATTGGTAGAATTGTTTCAGGTCTATTATATATGACGATTAAGGAACCATACAAGTATCCTGCCAAATTCGAGGAAGAGCTTAAGCAAATATTTGAGGAGGAAATAGAAGTTTTAGAGAGGTTAATTGGTGAATATAAGAGGCTTGAAGATGAGGATCTAGAATGGTTTGAAAGGATTTCTAGCCATAATTCAAGAAAATAATCCATTTTCCGACAAGTTTATTTTGTGATACCGTGGATTTCATATATATGTCTCAGACACCTATCCTGGAAAGACTCATGGAAGACCTTAGAAAGATTGAGGAGGCATTAGCACAGCTAGAGGCTGAAAAGAGGTCCATTGATAATGAGTACTCAGCTATCTTAAGTGAGGAGAATAAGATTATTGAGGAAATGAGGCTCTGCAGAGACCAATATAAGTACACTCAGCTTGAAATGAGGTTTAACAGTGTTTCTAGGCGTAGGAAGGAAATTGAGACTAGAAAAGCTGAGGTTGAGAGAAAGATTAGGGGATATAATGAGGAGAAAAATAAAATTCAAATGAGAATAGAATATTTAAAGCCGAAATCCCATTAATCCTAACTATCTCCTTAAAATTAGATACGCCGAGCATAACCATAAGATTGCTGGTACAAGGATGCCTAGAGAGTTTAATGAGAAATTTATGAATAAAATTAATGTGAACACTGTAAAGACTAATAGTGAGGCGATAATTCTTAGAATGGCTTCTTTAAACCTTCCTTCAGTCTTGTTCCGCTCACTTATATTTCTACTCAACGCTCTTTCTGTTGGGAGCCATACACTTTCTCTATTAAGCAGAATCTCCAGCATTGGTGTTAGAGAGTTTAAGAGATTATCATTCCATATAAGCGCTGCGCCAAAAATTGTTTGCAGGTTTATGCCCCCTAAATTCCACTTATGCTTGACTAAAAATAATAATGCGAATAACGATACAATTACAATTATTAGAGCTGATGTTGTGAAGGAGACTATCAGTGCAACGTATGGGAATGTTATAAGCATCATTATGGAGCATAAGAGTCCAAGTGATGAGAGCCAGAAATTGTCTATGAGTCTTCCTGGAATGAGGATGTATGTGACTATTGCTAGGAGTATGCATATTAATCCTAGTGGATAAACTAGGGGATAAGAGAGCTGTATGATAGCTTCAATTTTCTTTAGAGGATTAAGACCACCGTGTCTGAGAATATTTTTGCCGTGTTTAATCAGGTTTTGTATGGGTCCCTTAATGTGTCTCTTGAATCTTTTAACGGCTGCGTAATAGTTTGGTGGGACCTCCTCTAGGCTTACGGCATCGCCCGCAAAAATTGCTCTCCAACCCTTAAGCTGGATCCTATATGCCATATCAATGTCCTCAGTTATTGTGTCGCTCATCCATCTACCAGCGTCTTCTAAGGCTTTTTTACGGAAAACCCCTGCATGTCCAATAAAGCCCATAATTGCCCCGCACTTAGATAATGATGATTGAGTAAAGACTGCGAACCAATCGTTTACTAAGGCAAGTGTTTTATTAAGCCATGAACCTTCAGCATTTAAATACTCCGTTTTCCCTTGAACGAAACCGAGCTTCTCATCGGCAAAAAATAATGGTATAGTCTTTCTCAAAAAATCCTGCTCTGGAACTGAGTCAGCGTCGAGTATTAAAATAAAGTCACCCCTAGAATGCTTAAGGGCTTCATTTAACGCTCCAGCCTTATAACCGGATCTCTCAGCCCTATGTATAACTTTTATTCTAGGATAATACAGTCTCTCATAGTCTCTAAGTATATTTATAGTATCATCTGTCGAATCATCAACTACAACTATTTCAAGTTTATCCGCTGGATAATTGAGTTTCAGGCAGCTATCAAGAAGTCTGCTGACAACAACCCCCTCATTATATGTAGCCACCTGAATCGTAACTAGCGGCCAACCAATTAAATCGAGAATTTTTTCAGCGTTTGGTTTACGCTTACATGGCTTAACAGTGAGGCAGAGAAGTATAAGGTTATTTAAGCCGAAGATGCATAGGATCATGAGTGTGAGCGCTAATGCTGAACATGCTAGTAATTGTGGCACCGTTAAACTCCACATGAGCTATCCCTTCGATTCGCTACGTCAGCCATTAAAACCTCTCAATATTGATGGGTTGAAGTAAGCCATTATGCATTATGTTAACTAACACGCCTCTATCATCGAAACTACATATTCTGCAATTAGTAACTTGTACAATCCTGAGTTGCCTAAGACCTCTAACATTAACGTTTATTCCAGAAGCCACAACTTGCACTGGACTTATAGAGATGAAGCCATCTATAAAATATCTTATTTGCTCAATTAAGTTATCCTGCCGTAAACCCTCCACATCAGTATGCATTACAAAGAGCCCGGTAATGCTGAAAGACCTATTAATATTGATTATTTCAGTTATGATTCCATTAATTAATTTACGCTCCCCTAATTCTCCAAAGCGATTTATTGGATCTAAAATTATGAGATTAGGCTTGCTTCTGCTAATGTTGTCTCTATATTCTTCAAGAATCCCCTCATCTACGCTGCGTGGATTTAGCACATTTAAGTTCTCAATTATATGGTTCCAATTTAGGTTTAGGGCGTTCGCCCTAAATCTCATGCGAGACTGCAAATCAAAAGCCGAAGTCTCGGTTCTCCAATCATCATCTAGAACAATAAAGAGAACCCTCTGCCCCCTAGAAGCCAATCTAATCGAGACTTCGCTGGCAAGAAGGCTTTTACCAGAACCTAAAGGTCCCACTATCATGAATTGTCCGGAACATGGGATTCCACCCAATGGTTCACCATTAAATCCTAGAAAGAGGTCATCTAGAAACGTTCCAGTTTTAAGCCCTAGAAGAGTTTTTATTTCCTCATATTTCTTTTCAGGCTTTAATTGCTGCTCTATTCTGGTTAGCATAATTTCTTCTTCGGCACGGGTTTTTTGACTCACAGTCGACTCTTTAATAATCCTTGTTAGGGTCTCCATTGACTCCTTAATGCTTGACATTGATTCAGCGAGAGGTGGTTTAGTCTCCAGCTCACGGGTCTTCTCTTGCTCAACTAAAGCCCATCTGCTCCCTCTTCTCTCAACAACATTTTTCATCTTAAGTGAATATAATAGTGCATACGCTGAGTTCGGTCCATATTTTGGAATTTTCAGCATTGAGGATACTTCCTCTAGGGTTGCTTCACCATGCTCCGTCAGAAATTTTATTATATCTTCCTCGCTAACCATCTTCCTCCACAAAAATATTTATTGTTTAATTACTCTCTTTAGCTTTTGCATCCTCATCCTCCACTATACTTTGAAATCTTTTCTTGGCGTTGTTCACCTCCACTTTTTAGCATGATTTTTACTGTCTTCCATGATTTTCTAACAAATTCTGGGTATGAATCATGATTTCCAATCCATCTTTTTAGGAAATCTATTGTTTTAGGGTCAGTTACGTATCCTGATCCGAAGTCACCATACTCCTGCTTAAGCCTCTCTATTTCTGCATCTCGTTCAACCTTCGCTATTATTGAGGCTGCAGAGACAACGGGATAATTTTTATCAGCTTTATGCTCTGAAATAACCTCAACCTTGAAAGGTATCTCCTCTAATATATGCTGCCTAAATCTTTCAGGCAATATATCTGAGGCATCTACATAGGCTATGTCAGGTTTAAGATCCCTTATAATCGATGCCATAACTCTGGCTTCAAGCCTATTTAAGCGGTTAAGTCTCCTACCGGTCTCAACAACACGGTCTATCTCAGATGGCTGAATCTTAACAACCCTATAATCCTTGATAACCCTAAGTATTTCATGGGCTAAATACTCTCTTCTTCTAGGTGAGAGGGTCTTAGAGTCCCTAACACCTAAACGTATAAGATCTAAAACACCATCTTCATCAACAAGTATTCCAGCTATTACAAGGGGTCCTATAACTGGACCGCGACCGGCATCGTCAACCCCGCATATACGCATCTATCACCCACCGCTCTTCTTCTTAATTTCCTTCAATATTAGTTCAGATATTTTTCTGGGGAGACTATTCCTATTATCATATGTGACTTCAATTATCTCTACATCCCCTCTACCCCTTATCATGTTTGTGAAGGATGTTTTCACCCTATAATGTATTGTTCCCAAGACAATTTTGTCGCTTTCCAGCGCCCTTAAAACAGCATCCTTGAATGCTTCGGAATAAAGCTCCATTGGTCCAACCTCATCAATAATTATCAGATCCACCGATTTGCAGGCATTTAGTATGGCTCCTACACCTATGTTTTCTAGGTCTCTTAAACAAACCCTATATTTACCAACTTGTGGACCGCTTCTCTGTCTGATATGGGCTAGAATTCCCTCAGCACCCCCCTCTAAATCTATTATTTTGAAGCCAACTCTAACACCGTTCTCAAGAATCTCACTACTCACAATGCCCCCAACCTTAATACCACTACGCCTCAAATTCTCTACAATTCTCAATATGATTGTTGTCTTACCAATTCTTGGTGGACCAGTTAGGAATATATGTTGCTTACTCGTTCAGCTCCGCTCCCAAGCTCAGTCTATTCTAAAACTGCTTTAAAATATCCTCCTTGCCCATTATGTGTCCACAATAATGGCATCTAAGTCTCAGCGGCTCTTCACTCTCAACATAGAATATTGACTTAACGGGCTCAGTTTCACTATTAGATATACATGGCGGATTCGTACACTTAACAATTCCATATATTATTGAGGGGAGCTTAACCCTCTGCTTCTCAACAACCTTATAATTCCTTATGATATTAATTGTTGCATGGGGGGCTATAAGCGCTATTTTATCAACTTCTTCAGGGTTTAACTCCCGCCCCTCAATCTTCACAATATCTTTAACGCCTAATTTTTGGCTTGGAACATTCATCGCTATAGTTACAACTCCATTACTGCGTCCATCAATCCCAAGAATTTTGATGACATTAAGGGCGTGACCCTTAGTTATATGATCAATAACAGTGCCATCCCTAATCTTACTAACCCTAAGGGTTCTTTTAGCCATATCAAACACCAACAGAATATTTGAAGATATAAGTAAAAAGGTTTCCCAAAATTATTTAAGAACCTATTGAAATATGATGCTAGCACCATTATAGAGAGGTTCTGACCGAAAGTTTCTCAATAGGGTAGCCGAGCGCCACTATATAGAATCCTTAAATTTTTCAGTTCTCTCATAATCTTCGTCGGTTACTTGCACATTAAAATGGCTCTAATGAAGAATAAGGCTCCGTAAAATACCCCAAAATACATGAAAGTAACTAAATCTTTCTTGCTCCCTCTATATAAAAATTTATCAAGGAGCATTATTATAGATAAGAGGATAGTGATGGGTTTAATAGGAAGAACAATATTTCTCCGCTCAATTCTAATGATGCTTATCATGGCAGCTTTAGCTTTATTACTATTTGTTATAACATATACCTATCTTTTATATGGATGTGCCCTATTCAGCATTTAAATCCGACAATTTCTGGGCATTCTCATTGGATGAGAGATCTAGTGAAGCATTTCCTTTCGAAGTTTTATCAGTCTCCTGTGAAGAAGCAGTTCCTGGAACGCTTATATTTGAAATAACTATTCGTGCACGAGAGAGAATTCTATCTATTTGTGTTTTCGCTCATATCCTTGCATATGTCAATATAACTGAGTTTCCTCATGAAAATATCCAGCATGTGAGTATGAAAGAGGTCTTTTCCCAGGTGAAGAGAGAACTTTTGGTACCGTGCTTAAATATGCCCCAGTAGACGCGAATGTGAGCGTAGGATTCTCTCTGATTTTCCATAGTGTTGTTATAGTGTATTGGACTTTACGAAGACCCATAGTTAGCTTGCTACCGCCGCCTCTTTATGCGCTTTCAGTAGGCGGTATACCTGTCTTAATAACAATATTAGCCGCTAATATACCAATCCTTCAAAAGGTATTAGAGAAGGTAAGAATTAAGAGAGTGGAGTCGCTTTTAAGTTGGGCTATGGGCATATGTGTTATAATTCTCTTATTTTCGGCTTTTCTTCCATGGAGGATTACTTATTCAAGAATATATGAGGGAAGAGTCGATACCTTCTACGAGAATTTTCATGATCTTTTCTACTTTAAGATACCTGATAAAGCTTTTCTTTCACCCAGCGAGATTATCATGATCAAATCCTTTCTCTTAACATTGTTTATAGGTGCTACTCCAGTTGAAATAGAGATGAGGAAGGAAAATTTGAGGGGAAGAGTCTTACTTTTGCGTTCATTACTGTTTGGGGTATTGTGTATTGTTTCAGTTTCATCGTGGATATATGAAATTGAAAGGGTTAGAATAGAACTTATTAATCCCGATTATATCGCCTACCATATAGAATCATTAGCGATTATTTCCGGCCTCTCCATAATTTTCTTTGGCTATTCATATATTAAAATGAAGACGCGAGAAAAAGACCCTGTAAAATACGATTTTTAAGAATGTTTCAAGTCTACCAATTACTATTAGTCTTCATTTTTGCATTTTCTTCATAGGTTTCCATGATTATTTTAAATGCTTCGTGTATATTTTTTACGGGGAATAATAGGTTAACGTCTTCGGGATCTAGTAGCCGATGTTTTAGGGGCCACCTTTTAATCCACTTTATAAAATCGAACCACATGTCGCCTAGGAGTATAACTGGAATATTTGATATATGTTTAACCTGTAGGAGTTGCCACGTATATGCCAGTTCGAGTAATGTTCCAATACCGCCTGGGGCGACGACAACCACATTCGATATTCTCATAAACTCGTCTAGGCGTTGAGAAAACCTGTCAAACTCTTTTTTAATGTCTAGGTGGCTTGCCTCCCTCTCCTCAAAGGGCAGTTTAATCTTTAAACCTATTGCCTTAGCTTCATTGTTCTTGCGACCAGCACGGTGCCCCTCACTTGCGGCACTCATAAGCCCAGGTCCGCCGCCAGTAACTATACTCATGCCAGCTTCAGCAATCATCTTAGCCAATTCATAAATCTCCCAATACATTGGGCTACCTCGCTCTATTCTCGCTGAGCCAAATATGGCAACTGTGAAATTTCCGTAACCCCTATTTCCATTCATTTCTCAACCACCATCATGATTACATAATAAAAAGAGATTAAAGGATCTTAGAAAAACATTATCCTTATAAAATGGCGCTTATTAGCGTACAGTCTCCTCTTTATTCAACTCCTAAAATCTCCCTTGCTTTATCAATAAACTGCCTCTTTTTACGTTGGTGCTCCTTAACAAATTCTGTAACTATTTTCGTTAAGCGAGCCTTATCTTCGCCGCATAGAATATTGCCGCATTTACAATCATTATAAAGCTCAATGACGTCTTTATCATCTTCAAAGAAGTGGAATAAATATAAGTCGAAGATTGGGCATATATCTGGTTTCCCTCCAAGTCTACGCTGCTCCTCAGCGGTTGGTTGCCCGCCAGTGAAGGCATAAAATATCTTCTTGGCTATACTTTCAGGCTCCTCGTCAAGCGTAAAATAGCTCATTGGATCACGCTTGCTCATTTTGTAGCTTCCATCCAAAGCCCTAATAAGTTTATGATATGTTGAAGATGGTGGAATAAACTTAAATTTGCTCTGAAATTTATCGGCTAAATCCCTAGTGAACCGTAAATGTGGATCTTGGTCAACGCCGACTGGAACAACCGTTGGTTTTGGTCCGCCAAAATCTTCAAGCTGGGGCATTAGTATGTCGCCAGCTTGTATTAGGGCTGAGAGATATAGGCCCATATGTCTCTCACCGTAAATGGCTCTCATCGTCGCTAATGTCACTCCCCTACTGAAAATTATCGCTAGATTTTTCACCCTTTCCTCTTTTGATTGTCGGTAAATGTATCCTCTCTTTGGATCGAAGCCTAAAGCCAGAATATCGGCGACGTTATTTACAGATATTTTTTCGCTCTCCTCAAATGGTATACCATTATCCTCATAAGCTTCTATATCAGCAATACAATAAAATGCCGTCGCACCCTGCTGCTGAAAATACACGATTTCACGTGCAGTCATTAATGTTCCAAGATGGAACTCACCAGTAGGCTTTATGCCGCTCATAACGGCAAATTCCTCGCCGCTCTTCATAGCTTCAAGTATGCGCTCAAAATCCCTATGTCCAAATATGACGCCCCTGCGCATAGCCGCTGATGGATTAGGTACCTGAACTAATAATGGTCTGAAGGGCTGTATACCGAACTCCACATAAAGCCTTTCATAATCCTCGACTATCGTTGATCCAAAGGGATCTAGTATGGATTTGTGTTTTTCTCCAACATTAGACATAGATATCAACTCTCCCTGAACTAATGAACAAACTAGAAATTAACCTGAATATTCTTAAAGTGGATAACAATTGCAGCCACTTTAAATCTAATGCCATTCTAAGGCATTCACCATGTCAAAATAATGAGGAAAATAACGGGATATTTAAAGTTAACCATAAAATAATTTATATTCTGGTTAATGCGCACTTGAATTTCTACGAACCTTTTTCATGTTATTATTCAGAGCCGACATTTCTATACTTTTTATCATCTCCTCTTTTTTGCGAGTCCTAAGCTTATTGGTGTGGATGTCAAGCGCTATCATTACAATATATGGTGCATAAAGATAAATTATGGCTACTGGTAAATTATGAAATAAGAGGGAGAGTGTAGTTATCAGGTTTGATGAGCCGCCAGCATTTAATTCAAAAACGTAATCCTTTATCCATGTTGAGATTAATGTGAATGTTAAGCAGAAGATAAAGTGTACTGTTACATTTCTCTCTTTGCCGAGAAGGATTGAGGGGATGAGAGACGAAAGAACGAATATCCATGCAAAATTATGTATAAAGTTTATCAGGTCAATTTTTGAGAGTAACCAGTTGCTTAAGCTCGGCATTAAACCATTTATTGAACCAACTACGGTTGACACAGATACGTGCGTAAACATTTGATAACTAACCATTAAAATCCAGGCGGACAAAATATAGGATAAAGACAGAGCAGCTTTCTTCATATCCATCAAACCAAAGTAATAGTATTAAACCTTTTTTCTCTTATGAATCATAAATTCATTTTGATTTCTAATCAAAGTTTTTATTTCCCGTTGCTATTTTGAATCAAATGAACAGTATTCGGACATGGAGATTAATGAGAGGGATATACTTGAAATTCCATTCCTCAGAATTCTCTATTCAGAGTAGGAAAAAGATGGAAATAATAAATTTAACAAGTAAAGTTAGTGGGATAATTGAGCGGAGTGGAATAAAAAATGGCATAGTCTCTCTATGGGTTCCACATACAACAGCTGCGATAGCAATAAACGAGCATGACCCAGACTTATGGGATGACATACTTACAGTTATGGAAAGATTGGTGCCGATTAAAGGAGATTATCGTCATAATGCTAAATATGGTTGGATACCAAGCGAGCAGAATGCACATGCGCATATATTAAATTGCTTAATTAAGCCCAGCGTTACAATCCCAATAGAGGATGGAAGAATGTTGCTTGGAACATGGCAATCAATTTTATTCATCGAAATGGATGGACCGCAGACACGTATGGTTCAAGTACATATAATTGGTGAATAAATGCTCTAAACCTACCCGCTTAATCTTCTTTTTTCAAGGACGTTTATAAATTGTTTAACGTCACTGTAGATTTTCTCATATATGTGGGCGCTATTAGAGAAGTCTAGGTATGCGCCAACTTCAACCCCTAGTCTCTCAGCAATTCTCTTTTGGAGCTCCGTCATGGCAAGCATATTCATGTGCATTGCCCTAAATATATCCCTACTCCTCCATGAAGTGTGCATAACTAGTTTTCCATCTCTAATTGTACACCAGACTCGCTGGAGACATGGGGGTGAATCAACCCACATATCCCTTTCTGGAATCCAGGTTATCGCTTGAGCTCTTCTTGAGAACCAAACCTTACTGAGCTTCTCAACTACATAATCTATCTGATTTATGCCTTTAGATGGATAATTAAATAAGCGCTCATGATAAGTATAATGGATTTTTCCCTCCCTAACAGCCCAGTCCAAAGTCCCCTCTAAAACCTCCTCCACATATTTTTGTAGCGAACCTTTTATGGCAACATGTATATCGCCCCTATGAACCCGTGGCTCACTAAAAGGCTCCTCAACAACTACGAGTAAACCTAAAATTTCCTTAGACTTCTCACCATACTCGGTTGGAACCTCAATGCCATCATTCCAGCACTTCAATACGGCCTTCTCCCAAGCTTCCGAGATGGTGCGTGTCTTAATTAAAACGCCGAAAGCATCATGCATAATTAGCCCTCACCTATAAACCATCTATATGGCGGGAAGAGTATAAAATCTGCGGTAAAACTATTTATATAAATGCCTTTATATTTTTATGTTGACGTAAGCAGATAAGTTTTTAAGATTTCTTCCATAATATTACCTTGGTGGAGGAATATGTCCGCCTTCGACGATTTTTGGGAGAGATGGCGGAGAAGGCACAGACCATTCTCAAGCTTTTTCGAGGAAATCGATGAAATGTTCAGGGAAATGGAGCGTATATTTGAAAGGGAATTTGAAGAGTTCTCTAGGAGGGTTCCAAAGGATTTAGTGCGAGAAAGGGTTCTGCCAGATGGTACAAAAGTACATGAGTGGGGACCATTTGTATACGGATACAGTATAACTATTGGTCCTGATGGTAAACCGGAAATCAGGGAATTCGGTAATATAAAGCCTGGTGTTGGAGGAAGATTTGGCAGACCATCAATATCTATTAGGGAGGAGCGCGAGCCCCTAGTGGATGTGATTAATACTAACAATGAGATAAAAGTTATAGCTGAATTGCCAGGTGTTGAGAAGGATGATATAAAGCTTCATGGCACTGAGACAACTCTGACGATAAGTGTTGATACGCCGCAACGCAAGTACTATAAAGAGGTTGAGCTGCCCGATAAGGTTGATCCGAAACAGGCTAAATCAATTTATAAGAATGGTGTATTAGAGGTTACGTTGCCAAAGAAGAAAGGTGAAGCTCCTAAGGGTGAACCGATAAAAATTGAGTGATCGTGGCTCAAAATTTTTTATTCTTTTTTATTCATAGTGTTTGTTAGCCAGTTTTAGGCTGATTAATATTGAAAATACTTCGCAGAAAAATATTGAGGAAGGTTCAGCAAGATATTCCATGGCTGGAGCATATAATCAGCGATGAGAGGATAGCTGGAGACCTGAACCTGTCAGCGCCAAACTTAGAGGTTCAAGTTAGAGAGGGAAGTCTCTGCTTATTCTGTAGGGGTAGTAGGATGCTATGCGGGAAGACAAGATGCCCGTCCCTCATCAGATTATATTCGTTTATGAAAATTAAGAATATGATTGATAATGATAGGATACTAGGTTCATCACCGCCTGGTGTATTCGTTGGGAGAATAGGATATCCGTATGTTTATGCTGGCCCACTTATCCCACCTATTTTAGGTGATACATCAATACTTGACATGCCTGAAAAATGGATTGGAAGATCAATCGATGAAATAATTAATTTTAGAATAGGCTTAATTCGCGGAAAATTTAAGGTTAATGTTAAGAAGCCGCTTGATAATGAGCATTTTCTAAGCAGAACTCTAGAGATAGCCTTATCTAGCGAATCAGTGGATATTGAAGCGATCTTTAAGAAGAAGCCTTCTGGTAGAATCCTCTTTGATGATGAAGTTCAACCTATGGGTCCATCAGCCCCATTACTTAAAATTGAAGTTGAAAACGCTAAAATAGACAGTAGGATTGAGAAGGCATACAATGATGATGACTTAAAGGCTGAAGAGGCTATACTAAACCTCTATTTTGATAATGTTCCAGTATCTAGGATCCAGAGAGCATTTAGTGTAGGAGCATTTGGCATAAAAAAACAGAGGAGGATGGTTCCAACAAGATGGAGCATAACCGCTGTTGATTCAGCGATTTCAAGGAGACTGATAGAAGAGGTTAAAGATAAACCTGAAATAAGCGATTATCGTGTTTACAGATTTGATTATCTTGGGAATAGATTTGCAATACTTCTGATACCGTCAAAATGGAAGTATGAGTGGATAGAAGCATGGTATCCTGGAACATTATGGAACCCATGGAATGAGGGCGTAGCGATGGGAAGCGATTGGGAGGGTTATTTTGGAAGAACAACATATGCGTCTCTGGGAGGATGTTACTATGCCGTCAGATTGGCAGCTGCGGAATTCCTCTCCAGAGAGGGAAGGCAGGCTGGCGTAATAGCTATGAGGGAGATTCATCCAAGCTTTATAATGCCCCTAGGTGTCTGGATTAATAGGGAATGTGTACGCGAAGCCTTTAGGTGTGGATGTGAAAGATTTGATACACTTGAGGATGCCCTAAATCATATAAAATCAATCTTCTCAATCCCGATCAGGGAGTGGATAAGAACTAGTGCGCTTCTTAAAGATGAGTTATTCCAAGAAAAAATCATAAAATATCTGAGTCAACTATAGTTTCTTTATTCCCTTAAGGAGATCCTTTAACAGAATTTCCGGAGCTTTATTGCCCTCCCTCTCTCTTATCTTTTTGGCATATCTCTTAAACTCATCAAGTGTCACCGTTCTCTTACCTCTCTTTTGTGATAAATATGCTGCTTGAACTATTGCCGTTGTTTCAGCCCCTATTCTTTCATTACAAATTGGTTTCACATTGTTTATTATACAATTGCACATATTCCTTATCTCGCCGACAAAGCTCTGAGTCCATGAAATTTTACCAAGATTAAACTCTCTCCTACCACCATTTGCATCACTTATTACCAGAATTGTCTCTTCACCCCTACCTTCAGGCTTAATTGTACCGTTTGTTCCAATTATAACAGTGTCCATAGAGTCTCTGTGGGACCATGAGCCCTCAACATGCGCCGTCACCCATTTATCCTCCTTATCCTCAAAGCGTATTAAAACATGAGCATCATCTTCAACTTCAAATTGCCTAAACATTCCCTGTATAATTCTGGTCTTCATACGTATACATATGCCGTAGGGTTCAGCAGCCTTAACAACGGTTGGCTCTTTATCAAAACCGCTCAAGAACCATGAACATGTGATTGCGTGAACACCATTATCTAAGAGAGCTCCGCCACCGGCAACATCCGGGTTCCAGAACCATGAAGCCCATTCAGGTCCACCATGCGCTGTAGCTAAGAATATTAGCTGAAGTTCACCTATTACGTTTCCTTCAATAAATTTCCTAGCATTATACCAGATTGGATAATATAACCAGTTCTCGTTATGCTGGTAAAATTTCTTTGAATCCTCAACAGCCTCGACAACATCTAGACATTCAAGATAAGTTCTAGCCATAGGTTTCTCACACATGACATTCACACCGCTCCTTAGGGCTTCAATGGCTATCAAATTGTGGAATTTTGTTGGAGTGCATATGTCAACTAGGTCAAGGTTTTCTTTTGAAAGCATCTCTGAGAAACTTAAGTAGGTTCTCAATTCATCTAGGTCAGCCTTAAGTCTTTCAGCTAGCTCAGTATTATCCTCCTCTCTAGCTCTCTGTATCCTGTCCTGGTAAATACTTCTAACCTTCTTTTCGGCGACTCTCAAAATACTCTCTGAGACATCACATATAGCAACTAATTGAGCCTCAGCTATATCTGGATAGGCTGGCAAATGGGCTCCCTGAAATATCCCTCCCGAACCTACAACGCCGACCCTAACCCTCTTCAAAAGAATCCCTCCAACGCCAATCTAATAGGAAACTCTTAAAAGTTTTTCTGAATAATTTTAGAATTAATTTTATAAGAAAGTCCATTATCATAGTGATTATCAATTACCCTAAAGGAATATGGGAGGAATGGCATATCAGCTTTGAATATGTTGTTGAAACAGAAGACTTAGCCAAATATTATCAGATGGGTCCTGTGACAGTTAAGGCTTTGGATGGTGTTGACCTTAGAATAAAACGTGGGGAATACATATCTATTATGGGTCCTTCGGGTTCAGGTAAGACAACACTCTTCAATATGATAGGTGGCATAGATAGACCGACGCGTGGAAGGGTTTATATTGATGGTGTTGATATCGCTAAGCTAGATGCTTATGAGCTGGCTTGGCTTAGATGCCGTAAAATAGGATATATATTTCAAACATTCAACCTGATACCAGTTCTAACAGCTATAGAAAATGTTATGCTTCCAATGATATTCGCTGGGGTTGAGCGGGAGGAACGTTTTAGGAGGGCTAGGGATATACTTGAAACAGTTGGTTTAGGCGATAGAATAAATCATAAACCCGCTGAGCTTAGTGGTGGTCAGCAGCAGCGTGTAGCCATAGCAAGAGCTCTAGCGAATAACCCTGTAATAATTTTGGCTGATGAGCCTACTGGAAACCTAGATCTGCATACGGGACTTGAAATAATAACCCTCCTAAGAGAGATGAATAAGGAGAAAGGTGTAACAGTTATCGCTGCCACACATGACCTAAAAATGATTGATGTGAGCGATAGAATAGTTTACCTCCGTGATGGGCGTATAGATAGATACGAAACCAGAGCAGAGGTTTACGTAAGGGTTTCCGAGTAGACCTTCGACTATTAAAAACAGGAATGTCTAGAGCTAAATATGAAAAATATGAAAAAGTAGGTTTCTTTTTGATCCCAGTTTCATATAATAAAAGTTTTTAATTTTATATCTGACTTAAGGGGTCAGGTGGCTACTGACCTAGATATCTCTACTATTCCTACTCAATATGTCTTGATTTTTCTGAATTTATCTAGGACTAGGCACACTTAATCTAACCCAATCAACTTTTCTAGCTATGGATTTAAGGTGATTTTTCAGAATTTTCTCAGCTCTTTCAAATCCTAAGCGTCCAGCGTTCCATGTCACGAAGGGTGGGTAAAAAGATGCCTCCTTAAAAACCGCCTTTCCATCTTTAATCTCAAATTTTATGTATCCTAGTTCCCTAAGGTAGCATGAGTCATTTGGGCAAAGGATATCTATTTCCCTTAACTCATGCTTTAAATAAAGTATTTTATATTCATCTGGATTAACTATTATTCTACCACATGGACACTGAATCTTCTCTTCCTCAACCACTTTCTCTCCCTCCTATTCCTCTGCAAAATATTCTTCAGCTGTTAAGGTGAGTCCCCTTCTCTCTTCAATATTCTCTATGACTCCATCCCTAAGGAACACTACTCTATCACTTATATCGATCATTTTTAGGTCATGTGTAGCACATATAATGGTTGTACCACGCTCAGCCTTCAACCTATATAGCAATTGAACTATAGCGAAGCCAGTATTAAGGTCTAGGTTTCCAGTAGGCTCATCAGCTAGAATAATCGCTGGATCATTCGCTAGAGCTCTTGCTATGGCTACACGCTGCTGCTGACCACCACTAAGCTCAGTAGGTCTATGATTTATTCTATCGCCTAAACCAACAGTCGTTAAAAGCTCAATAGCCTTCTTCTCTCTCTTCTCTTTTGGAACGCCGAGAAATATCATTGGTAATGCAACATTCTCTTTAGCTGTTAGAACTGGTATCAGGTTGAATGTTTGAAATATATATCCTATTTTACGGCATCTAAGCCAAGCCATAGATTTTGATGGAATTTTAGATAAATCTATCCCATCAATAAATACATCGCCCTTTGTCGGTCTATCTATGCCACCTATCATATTGAAGAGTGTTGTCTTACCTGAACCCGAAGGACCCATAACAGATAAGTACTCTCCACGAGACACTTCAAGGTTTATTCCACGTAATGCGCGCACTACTTCTCCCTTTAAATAATAATCTTTGTAAACATCTACGACCTTAACCGCCGGGACTGTTCCCTCCATGAAATCTTTCCTCCATCTGTTTATAGGTATTTGCTTATTGCTAGTATTTATATTTAAATGTTTACCGAAATCCATTTTATACATTATTGTACATTAAATATTTGCCGCCAAAAATCTTTGATATAAGATTTTCGATATTTTCCTGCATTGCAAGAACGTTCTCTATGAATATCTCGCCCTTACGTGTTAAGACATAAACTCTCTTTCTATCACGTTTTACTCCCTTAATTAGCCCCTCCCTTTCGAGGGCGTAAAGTGTTGAGTAGACAGTCCCGGAACTAATCAAGAAATTAAATTTCCTGTAGATTGTTGTGATAATGTCATAGCCACTTAAGGGAGATTTAAGAATTTCTAGAAGGATGATTATATCCATAAAATCTCTTGTAATTCTGTATCGGATTGATTGATCAATTCTACTTTTATCAAAAACTTGTTTAACCATATTCCTCTATATTCCTTAATAT
>Ga0105162_1000460_pt1 | contig 27185 bp, 24 predicted proteins | sample JNZ201metaG_FD_81532 | JGI IMG/M metagenome (GOLD analysis project Ga0105162, IMG submission 81532) | Hot spring microbial communities from Jinze hot spring, China to study Microbial Dark Matter (Phase II) - JNZ 20120812A | ecosystem: Environmental > Aquatic > Thermal springs > Hot (42-90C) >...
AACAATTTATGGAGGTGCTGCTGTACCAAAATACTGTGCTATTTTAACAGCTCATCCACAGTATGTTGAAATGTTTAAAGATATTTGTGAAGGATATGGATTCACAATATCCGACCCAGGTTATGCTAAGGCTATATTCGAAACAGTTGTTCAAAACGTTAATGCTACGTTAAACAATTACAACTTCACACTAATTTACATAGATGGTGTATTACATCTTGCTAAAATAGATCTCACCTGGGTTAGAAGGATAAATATTAACTTCATGATTAGAACCGAAGACGAGAGACTTGAGATTGGAAGACATGTTGCAGATAATTTAAGAACATACTTCAATCTATGGGTTAACAATATTGAGAGACCCAGACCTGGACCAATTAGAACTGCTTATTACACTAACCCTGTTAAACGCGATCCGTTTGGAACAATACCAACAGGCGATGATTATGAACCTAGAATATGGCATATCTACACTGAGGGATGGGTTACAACAGCTGAAGAACCATGGCATTGGTTAAGATGGACAATAACATTCTTCTATCTACCTGATAGTGGTTATGGACCAAACCACTGGAGATCCACATGGTGGTATTGGTATTGTAACGATACTGTATGGGCTCTACAGTATAAGTTAAACTACTATACATATGTTAATGAAACGGAGTTAAAGAATGATATATTGTCAGGTCTGAGATATGGTATTGAGGAAGCAATACGTGTATTCATTGTCGACGAGATAAATGTATATCCAGCTTATAGATATACTTTAACAGACGTAATAGCTGGCTATACTGGTTTAGCCAGTCCATGGGCATTGAGAACACTGAGATTTACTAAACCAGAAGTAAAGTTCTTACAATTCTCAGCAACTGGAGCATTATTCATGAGCTGGTGGAATCCATTAACAGGTTTCACAGATATCTATAGCGAATACATACATAGATTCCTAGCAGATTTCGATTACTGGATCAATCCAGCAACAGGTACACACGACCCAATGCGTGTAGAGAGCTACTATGTTAAACAAACATATCCGGCAAACATATCTCTAGCTGAAGTCACTGGATACGTTTACGACCCAATACAGGAGAAATGGGTATATTTATGGGAAGCTAATGATAAATGGGTTAAAGCAACTTGGGAAGCTTATTGGGGCTACAGCTACGATGAAATTGTTGGAAGAACTCTCAAGTTCTGTTCATACGTAGAGACTAGATATAAGTCTAAAGATGGTATGACTCTAGGCTATTGGCATGATGGTAGTGCATATACAATAGCTGATCTAATCTACGGAATAGCTTTCAGCTATGAATGGTCGTTTGACGATGAAATTATTACCGGTGAACCAGATCCATACTACTGGGATGAATTAGCTCCAGCTTATGGTTTACACCAATACTTCGGTTTCAAGATAATCAACTGGACATCAATGGCTTACTGGTATGATTACGCAGATGTAGTACCAGTTTACGTAGCTGATGCTGCAGACGCGTTTGCTGATATGCCATGGCACTTACTATACGCTGGTGAAGAACTAATAGTTAGTAATGGTGCTTACGGCACACTATACGGTTGGTCAACAATAGGACCATACACAGCTGTAGACTACATTGATCCCAAAGTAGCTTTAGATGTGAAGAAAGCACTTGAAAACATTAGAGATAATAGAGCATATGTACCAAAGATACCTAAATACTTCAACTACCCAGACCCATACTGGGCTTCAGCTCTAATCACCGACGTTGATGCTAGATACAGTAATGCAATAAGATTCATAGAAACTTATAAACACGCTTATGTAAGTCAAGGACCATACTATGTTGAATCCTACGACCCAGTAGCGTTCACAATGGTTATTAAGAGATTCGATAAATACCAGTTCCCAGAAATATTCGACTACATATTCACAACAGCTACAGCATATAGAGTAATCAGTATTGATAAACTAACATTCAAAGACAGAGTATTCGTTGAACTAGGAGATAGACTTGAAATAGAATTCTTAATCACAATAGGTACTAAATATCCAGCAGTTAAACCAATAGATGTAAACCTCGCTGACCTAACCTTCAGAATAGATATTTACAATAAAGAAACAGGTGAATACTTAGGAACACTACCAAGTCAATACATAACGATAACAGTACAGCCAGATAAATCAATACGTATAAAGATTGAAGTACCTCCAGAGTATTTGAAGCAATTAGTAGGTGGAACATTAACAACATGGAACTACTACGTCTACTATCCAGAAACCCGCGGACCAGCATTTGGATCATTTGACGTAGATATAATAACTAGATTAACACCACCACCAGCACCTGAACCAACAATACTACCGTTAATAATACTAATAGCATTACTAGCAATACTATTAATTATAAAGAGAAAATAAGTTAAAACACATATAAATCTTTAAATCCAATCTTTTTTCCCCTCTCTCACTCCTCTACTCTTCTAATTCAAAACCATTAACTAAAATATTTAAAACAATTTAAATAATAAAATATGTTAATTAGGGCTCACTTGAAGTATCCAATAATAATAGCACTAGACCCTCCTCACGAGATAGAAAATCCCGTAGAATGGTGTATTAAAATAATTAGAGAAACAGAAGATAAAGTAATTGGTTATAAAATAGGTTTACCATTATTAATAAGAACTGGATTAGAAAAACTACGTGAAATAATTAAACAAATGAATAAAACAGATCTAATCATAGCTGATTTAAAACTAGCAGATATTGGAGAAATAATGATTGAAACAATAAAACCACTATTAGAAATAGGTATAGATACTTTCATAGCACATGGATTCATAGGATATAGAGATGCACTCGAGAGACTAGTTAAATACTTAGATATGAGTAAATCAAAACTAATACTAGTAGTATCAATGACACACACTGGTTCAATTGAATTAATAGATAAAAATATAGATGATTTAATAAAAATAGTTTTAGAAACAAAACCATGGGGTGTAGTAGTAGCACCAAATAAGAAAAACATTATAGATAGAGTAAAGAATGCATCAAGAGAAGAAAACATTGATTTAAAAATATTAACACCGGGAATTGGATTACAAGGAGCCGAACCAGGTACTGGTTTGAAAAACGGAGCTGATTATGAAATAATAGGTAGATTAATAACGAGAACCGAGAATCCTGGAAATAAACTAGTTGAGTTAATAAATAAATACTACAGGTGGTTAAATTGATTTACGAAGATTTAGTTAAAGAAATGATCCAGAGTAAGATAATTACATTCGGAGAATATAGATTATCAAGCGGTAGAATAAGCCCCTTCTATATTAATCTAAGAATACTGCCAAGCAATCCTGATTTAATGAATAAAATAATGAGTAGAATAGTTGAATACATAGAGATGAGTGAAATAGATTTCGATACAATAGCTGGTATAGAAACATCGGGTATAGTATATGCAACATATCTAAGTTGTTTGATGAAAAAACCACTAGCATATATTAGAAAGAAGAAGAAAGAACATGGTTTGAAAAACCTGATAGAAGGATTGATAGAAGATAGGAGAGTATTGTTAATAGACGATGTTTCAACAACAGGTTTAACACTATACAATGCTATAAAAGTAATTAGAGAAAACAAAGGCATAGTAGAAAACGCATTAGTTATCATAGATAGATTAGAAGGAGCTAGAGAGAAATTGAGAGAATTAAATGTAGAATTAAAATCACTCCTAGATATGAAAACTATTGTAAAAATACTTGTAAAAAACAATTTAATCACAGATAGAGAATATTCTAGAATAATCAATTACTATAGAGAACAAGGTTTCCGTAAAATACTAAACGATGATCAAGATGAATAATATTGCTAAATACACTACTTTAAAAATTCTTGAAAACAAGAAATTGAGTAAAACAATATATTTGATTAAAACAAAAACAATTGAAAAAATATCTGAATCAAATCCACCACAATTCGTAATGCTATGGATACCTGGTTATGAAGCAATACCTATGAGTATAGCTTATAGCGAAGAAGATGAAATATGGTTTATAGTTAAACCAATCGGGCTTACAACAACAATTCTATCTAGAAAAAAACCAGGTGAATACCTTGGTTTAATAGGACCATTAGGTAAACCACTATTACCATTAAATGGAGAAAAATATTTATTCATAGCTGGAGGTAGCGGATTAGCACCAATAGTACATTATCTACAGAAACTACAAGGTAGAGAATGTAGTTTAATATATGGAGCATGGAGTTTCGATGAAATAGAGAATATAGTGGATTTCGTTAAAGAAATGAAATGTAGTATTACGACAACATGTTTCGACAGACAATGTGATTACAACGGTTTAATAACAGATTATGTTGAAAAAATTAGTTTAGAGAAATACGATTATATAATAGCTTGTGGACCAATAGATATGCTTAAAAAACTAGCTGAGATAATTAATAGAAAATACTGGTTTAAAACAATATTCATACTAGAATCTATGATTAAATGTGGACTAGGATTATGTGGAACATGTAAAGTGTTTAACAATAGAGAATACTATTTATGTATAGATGGACCCGGGTTTTATCTAGAAGAAATAGGAGAATACTTATGGTAAAACTATCTATTAGATTAACGAATATCGATTTAAAACACCCGATTATGAATGCTAGTGGAGTAATGGGTAATAGTGTTGAAAGTATTGTTAAATTAATTAAATCAAACGTATCAGCAGTAGTTACTAAAACACTAACGCTGGAGAGAAGAGAAGGATATAGTACACCAGTATTAATACCTCTTGAATACGGTTTACTAAACGCTATTGGATTAGCAAACCCCGGTATAGATAGTTTATATGAATTCGTAAAAATAGTTAAAAAACATAATCTACCTGTAATAGCTAGTATATCTGGTAGAAATATTAATGAATACGTTGAATCTACGATAAAAGCATTAGACGCTGGTGTAGATGGTTTAGAACTAAATATGAGTTGTCCACACACTCTAGATTATAGAGTTGATAGTATTGAAACTATTAGAGAAATAACTAGTAGTGTTAAAAGCATTTGTAGTAAACCAATATGGGTTAAATTAAGCTATAGTAGGGAATTAATACGAGAAACAGGAGTAGCATTAGAATCTGGAGCAGATGCTGTTGTTTTAATAAATACAATACCGGGTATGGTTATAGACATATATGTATCTAAACCAGTTTTAAGCAATAAATACGGTGGTTTATCGGGACCAGCAATACACCCTATAGCAATATACTGTATCTACAGTATTTATAGAGAATATGGATGCGAAATAATAGGAGCTGGAGGCATAGTTGATTGGAAAACAGCTATTGAAACAATACAAGCAGGAGCTAGAGCATTACAGTTAGCTACAGCATTCTATATGAAAGGATACGGTGTTGTAAATGAAATACTAAAGGGTATTGAGAAATACATGGTTGAAAACAACATTAATAGTATTGATGAATTAATCGGGTTAGCACATAGTTAATCAATCTCTAAACCATGATATTTCAACATAATATTCACTAAACTCTCGTAAACTCTTTTATCAACAGGCTTATAGTCAATAATATAATCTCTATTAATACCCATCAAACCCTCTAAGTAAGCAATAAATCCTTTTCTCAAACCAATATCATAACCACCTTCAAGCACGTTTACAATAGATTTGACAACACCATCGCTATACAATTGGTAGAAGAAATATCCATATAAATGAAAAACTTTATCAGATACTTTAAGACCACTCATTGGTTCACCAATAAATGGATCAAAACCAGCAGAAACCACTATCACGCTTGGTTTATACTTATATAAAACCGGTTCAACAATTTTCTTCAAAATCCATGCGTAAACACTATCGCCACTATTTTTACTCAAAGGAATATTTATTTTAGAACCTCTAGCTCTAAAACCACCGTTTTCAGAAACATAACCTGAACCAGGGTATATTCCATACTCATGTATATCGATATGTATAACTCTATTATCATTCCAGAATATTTCCTGAGTACCGTTACCGTGATGTAGATCGAAATCTATAACAACTACTTTATCCAAGTGATCGAGGAGTGTTTTAACAACAACTGCAACATGGTTGAATATACAGAAACCAAGCGATGGAGCATTCATAGCAATACCGTTGAAACCAGCGTGATGACCAGGAGGTCTAGCTAGTATAAACCATATGTCTTTCTCACGTAAACACTTATAACCAATTTCTCTAGCTTTAGATGAGAATCGTGAAGCTACTTCAAAACTATGTTTAGTAACATAAGTATCGGAATCTATGTAGTGGAAACCACGTTTACACTCATCGATAATCCATTGAACATACTCTCTACTGTGAACACTATATAAATCCTCAATATTTGACTCAACAGTTTCTTCAACAACCAATTTACTCCAGTAATTCTTTTTCAAAAGAGTATCTACAATAATCTCTATTCTAAAAGGATTCTCAGGATGATCTACTGGACCCCTATGCAACCAGTGAATATCGTCGTAGACAATTCTTATCAAAAACAATCAACTCAATATTCTCTCGTAAACACTTTTCTTCAAAGAAGATTTGATAGCGTTAACTAATCTATCTCTAGCTTTTCTTAAACGAGGATGGTAAACGTAATCTAAAACTGTTCCACGAGCATTCTTCAATTCAACAATATCTATTAAATCTCCGAAATATCCTTTTAACAATCCTTCACCGATAATAGCATATCCTTGACCAGATTCTTTAGATCTATATGCTCCTTTCAAACTATTAACAATTCTCACACTAAAGTATTTACCAATAAGATCTATTAATTCATCTCTCAATTCACTATATCTAATCAATCTACCGGATAATAATACTTCACGTGGTTTACCGATTGAAACACTCACTCTCATAATATTTTTAATCAACTCATCGTACATAGCTTTAAAACCTTCATTACATAAACTATTCTTACTCCTAATTAACAAAGCTTCTTCAATACTAGTTGTATTACATATAGTTAAAACACCTCCATTAAATAAATCAACTCTACTCCACTCTCTACCTAAAACAACTACTTCGCCATCAATTGAACCGATTGTTAACATACCGTTTGAAACAAGCGTTCCACCGTAACCATCAACAATCCTACCTCTCGAAACACCTATTACTGCATTATATCCAAAACCGGTTTCAACCAGTATGAAATTCGTTTCACTATAGTCAATACCGTATTCAACGCTCTGATCGTATATAGCTAGAATAGTTGATGCTAATTTATCAACAGTACCCATATCGATCTTGTTAATCTTTCTAAACAATGGTATTGTAGGTAGTTGAATAACTGATGGAATATAACATACATTATAGTTACTTAGCCATAGTTGTTTAACAACATCTAGTAGTGATTTATAAACATACATACCTAACTCGTTGTTTAAAACACCTCTCTCAATATCATCAATACTAGTTAGTAACAGTACTTCACTAGCGAAAACAACTGGATCTACGATATCATTGTTACAGACAATAGGTGTTCCATAACCAGATGGACCGATAATAATGTCTACGAAACCAGCTTCTCTAATATAATCGAGGATAATTCCTGGATTTTTTATCAAAACACTCGTTGGCACAGATCTCTCCCAGACAACGTTGTTTTTCTCAACAACAACTATATCAAATGAACCAGTACCTGGATCTATACCCATAGCTCTAACCATTACAAACCCCGGTTAGATCCGTAATCTTCTCAACTAATTCATTAATATTTCTAACAACATGTACGTTTTTAAAATCATTTAATCGCTCAATATTCTTCAAATCAATAAAACTCGGTTTAATACATATTCTACTCCAACATTTAACAGCATTATAAACACACTTATCTACACAAATACCGCAACCTATACATTTCTCTAAATCAATACTAACAGTTTTACTGTAAACAATTATTGCTCCAACAGGACAAGATTCTTCCAAAACACAAGCTTTATTCTCATATAAACATTTACAAATATTCTTATCAACATAGCAAGGAGTTTCTGAACAAATAAATCCATTAATACCAGGAGTATCGCTTGGAAACAAAACTACGGGAGTATTTGATTTAACAGCTTGTGAAAAAACAAGTGTTGGTAGAGTATCAGCAATACCGTGAACAATCTTAGCAATAGTATTGCTCGAAGCAGGAGCTATTATTACTAAATCATATTTCTTCATAAAAACTCTGCCAATACGGTAAAAACCTTTTTCTTCAACAAACCATTCTTCGAAATAATCACCACTAGCTATTTTAGATAAAATACTGTGTAAACCATATATTCTAGTTACTTCAAAACCCCATTTACTGAAACAAATAGTTATTTTAAAACCACAACTATTCTTAATACTGTAAATAGTTTCAACAATATTTCTTAAATAAGCTCCAGCTCCCGTAATACACCATAATATATTCTTCAAAACAATACACCGTTTAAATAAATCGATTTAACTAAAATATAAACAATAGGTGTTTATCTATGAAAATACTACTAGTAACCGGACTTTTAGCTGAGAAAACTGTTAGAGAAACAATTAGAGAAACAAATACTAAACATGAAGTAGACGTAGTTACAATACCTGTTCAAGTAATATCACTATTATCAACAGAACAAATAGCTAATTATTTAAAACAATTAAATATTGATAAGAATAAATATGATTTAATAATAATACCCGGCTTATGCCCCGGTTCAACAGAGATTATTGAGGAAAAAACCGGAATACCTTGTTTTAAAGGAACAATACATGCTTTCGATCTATCAATACTGCTTAAATTAGATGAATTAGACAAAATCCTTTCACGTGAAAAACCAGCTGATTTTCTAATTGAAAAATATATTCTAGATAATAATTTGAAAACATTAATTAAACTCGAAGAAGTGAAGAAAACAGAATCTATTAAAATAGGTCGAATCTACATACCTGTAAATCCACCTCCTTTCAGAATATTATCTGAATTAACAAACGTTCATTTAATGAATGAAGATTTTTTATTGAAAAAAGTTAATGAATTAATCGATAAAGGTGCTGATATAGTTTCAATCGGTTTTGAATCAAAAAATCCTCATCCAGATTTAGTTTACAATATTGTTAAAACTATTAAAAGAGAATTCGATATTCCAATAGCTATAGATACTTTAATACCGAGTGAAATATTGAAAGGAGTTGAAGCTGGTGTAGATATTGTTCTCAGTATAGATTACTGTAATGTTGAACACGTTATAGATTACATTAGGGAAACAATACCTGTTATAATACCTTACGATTCCTGTAGAAACTATCTACCAGACACGAGCATGAGAATACTCTATATCGATAGATTAATCGATAAGATTAGAGATAGATTAGAACACTATATTCTAGACCCAATACTAGATCCTCCAGTCGTAGGTAATTTATTTGAATCAATTAATAACTACAGAGAGTTGAAGAGAAAATATTCTGATAAACCATTGTTAATGGGTGTTAGCAACGTAGTTGAATTAATAGATGCTGACAGTATTGGATTAAACACTTTGTTATCAGTTCTAGCATTAGATGTTAAAGCATCAATACTCCTAGTCGTCGAAGCATCTAGTAAAACAATTGATTCAACACGTGAATTAGCAATAGCTAGCGAGATGATTACATTAGCTTATATACGTAGATCTCCTCCAAAAGATCTTGGAATAGACTTGTTGTTTGTTAAAGATAAGAGGAGGATAGATTATAAAATAGATGTTGAAAATGCTGAAGAAATAACCATTGAAAATTTTGAGTACAGAGAAGAATGTAAACCACAAGAGTATTTTAGAATAAGAGTTGATCATGAGAATAGATTTATTGAAACACTATGTGTTAGTAGAGATAGAAAATTATTGATTAAAAGCAGAAGTATTGAAGCTTTAAAAAACTATATTTTGGAAAACAAATTGGTTTCTTCAATACCTCACGCAATGTATCTAGGCATAGAGCTTGGTAAAGCAAGTGAAGCTATTAGAATAAATAAAAACTATATACAGGATCAACCATTGTTTAGAGAGAAGAAATTATTGAAAACAATGATGAGAGGCTTTAAACAACATGGTTAATATATTTATTAAAACACCTTCGAGACTACATCTAGGTTTCTATAATTTCAATAGAGAAAACATAGCTTATGGAGGTATTGGTTTAGCAATAGATAATCCAAGTATTGAATTAATTATAAGCAAAAACAATAGACTAGAGATCGTTAATGAAACAAATATTGAATTAAACGATGTAGTTGAAAAAATAGTTAACACTCTAGAGATAAGTGGTTTCAAACTAATTGTTAAATCAGCAATCCCGAGACATATTGGTTTAGGTTCAACTACACAACTACTACTAGCTATATCATATGGTTTATCTAAACTATATGGTTTAAAATACAGTGTAAGAGAACTAGCTGTAAAACTAGGTAGAGGATATGTATCTGGAATAGGAATATCTGTTTTTGAAAAAGGAGGTTTAATCATAGATAGCGGTAGGAGATTAGATAACAACATATTGAGAGAAGTAGAAACAATACATGACTTACCATTACCTATAGCTAGATACTCTCTACCTAGAAACTGGTTTTTTATCTTAATAACACCGAGAGTGAGTAAGAGAATAAGCGATGAATTTGAAAAACAATTCTTAGAGAAACCGTTGAAGATAGATGATAATCTACAGTGTAAACTCTATGCTACTCTACTATTAGAATTAATACCATCAGTAATACGTAGAGATATAGTTGGTTTTGGAAAAGCATTGAGCAAGATACAGTATATTACAGGAGAGTATTTCTCGAAATACCAGTATGGATTATTCTGCTGTAGAGAATCTGAAGAAGCTGTAAACATTATGTTGAGTAAAGGTGTTTACGGTGTTGGTCAGAGTAGTTGGGGTCCTACAGTATATGGTCTAGTAGATAACTATAGTAGAGCGTTGAAAATACTTAGAGAAACATTAAATGAACTAGAGAGAAGGGGTATTGACGTAGAGTATAGTTTTATATCAAGACCTTTGAATAGAGGATTTAGAGTTAAATATTTCTGAAACACTTCTCTAAATCAACAATACTTGTTTTCAAAACAGCATGTAGATCAAATTCGTGTAGAGTTTCTTCACTAATTATCTCTAACACTAATTCCGTATCTCTACTTAATCTATCTCGAAGATTAACATATAGTTCTCTAGTTAGAAAACGTAATACGTCTTCTGCGAAAAGTGGTTTACTGATAATATTTTTCAATAAACTATATTCACCGTATCTATTTAGATAGTTAATCAATCTACCCGATAAAACACTGATACCGATTCTATATATTTCAAACGGATCTATATCGATATTACTCGAAGTAATAGTATTTTTCAACCAAACTCTCTGAATATGTGTAGGTGTTTTCTCTAAAACAGTGTTTTCTAGAATACTATATACTCTCTGAGCACAGGGGCATGAAATAACTCCTCGGTAATATATTGTTAAAGACTCTCTTCTCACACCATTCTTCTTTTTCAAAACACTTGTTTCAATAATCAATTCATTATCGTTATAAATAGTATTTATTCTAGCAATTGCTTCAACTATACTTGAATATGGATTGTTTTCTAGACAATTCTCAACTATATCACGCGTATACTCTATTAATGAACTATGTGTTTTACTTGAAGCTTTTCTCACAGAATCCACTAATCTAGATAAATGAACTCCTCTTCTATCACTAGGTAGATTAATGTAGACAACAAGGTTTGCAACATATTCTCTACAATCACTTCTACATATTTTAACAATAGTTTTATAATTACGTAAACCAACTCTATCGATATCTATTTTAACAAAAGGTTCTTCATCATGAACATCTGGAATATCTATATTCATATTAAACACCGTTAATCTATTTCAACGATAACATAGTTATTTAATCCTTCATAGAGTTTCAATCTAACTGGTAGTTTTATTTTTTCACGCAATCTTCTAGCTATATCTAAAGCTATATACTCAGCTGTAGCGTATGGATAATCTATAATTTTAAACTCAGTATTAAATGGTCCTTTAATACTTATTTTATCGAGATCTCTCTTTGAAACAATTATCTTATGATCATATTCTTTCACAATACTCAATATTTCTTTTTTTAAAATACTGAAATCTATAACCATACCAGTATCTGGATCAATATCTCCTCTTACTTCAATACTTAATCTATACGTATGTCCATGTAAATTCAAACATTCTCTATCAAAACCCTTCGTGTAATGACTAGCGTCAAAACTAATATTCTCAACTCCAATAATTATTTTAACCATTAAACCACCAAGAGATTTCTTATTTTCAATAAGGTGTTTCAATTATTAAAGGAACTTCGACAACATATCTTCTCCTATCTCTCACTATTTCTAAAACAACGTATTTATTATCAATCGATTCTTCAATAACTCTTCTTAAATCACTTGGTTTAACGATTTCTCTATCATTAGCTTTAACTATTATATCTCCCTCTCTAATACCACTATCGTAAGCAGGTGAACCCGGTTCAACTCTTATAACGATAACTCCTCTATCAATACTTAAACCATACATTCTCGCTAGATTCCTATTAATACTAGCAACGTATACACCAATTCTCGCAATAACCGGTCTACCGTATTTATTAAGCATATCTATAAATCTCTTAACAGAATTTATAGGTATTGCGAAACCAATACCTTGAGCATAAGGTATTATAGCTGTCGCTACAGCTATTGCTTTACCTTCAGTATTAATCAATGGACCACCACTATTACCTGGATTAATAGCAGCATCTGTTTGAATCAAATCTTCTAGAATAATGTTTTCACCAATAATAGTTCTACCAACAGCGCTTACAACACCCATTGTAACAGTAGGTCCCATTAAACCAAATGGTGAACCAATAGCTAAAACAATCTCACCTATTCTAATACTATCCGAATCTCCGAGTGAAACAGGTTTCGTATTCATATCGATTTTCAATAAAGCTAGATCTCTATATGGATCTGTTGCTACAACATCACCTCTCATCGACAAACCATCTCTAAAATAGATATCAACAGTTCTAGCATCTTTTACAACATGGTAGTTAGTGATAATATAACCATCTCTAGTTATTACAAAACCTGAACCAATACCTCTCAATTCTCTAAAACCAAAACTAAATAAATCAAAAGTAATCCTAGCAGTAGATATAGTTACAACACTATCAATAACGCGTTCAACAATATTAGCAATAGAATCACTAAATACACGAATATCAACCATAAAACACACACCATAGTGTTAAAATAGTTTAATTTAATTATAAATAAATTTATTCTACGAATCGATCAAGGATATTGAAACAATTTAAACCATAGTAAAACTTTAATTAAAATAATTGAAACAATTTAGTAATTAAAAATAATACTTAATATCCGTTAAAATCGATGATTAAATCCAAAAACATATTCTACTATATAGTTTTCTATAAATCAATGATTGAAAATAAACTAAAAACATGATTTTTAAACACTACAATAGCTCCAGCACTTCTAGCTACAGTAATTATCTCTCATTGTACCCCTGTAGACAAGTTTCTCCAAGTATATTACTGAATACAGGTTAAAACAAAACTGGAGAAGTGATATTACAACACTATAAACGGTTTATTTCTAGCCCACATATATTCTCTGATTACTTAACAATTACCTATGTAATCGCGATCACATATAAATTTGAAAACTAATGCAGATGCTAGTTGAACTACTACTAGTAGATCCAGTTTATTCCAGCTATCGTAGTTTGATGATAATGTAGAATAAATGTAGAATAACTGAATACTAATCAAGCTCATGTGGTTTAAACAATACATTAACTGTTATACTCACTTCTACCTTTTTCTCCAATTCAATCATAACTTGTATTTTTATAGATTTATTTATAAAACCCGCTCTATAGTCAAATGTTATGTTATATATCCATAAGCTAGATCTACTATAGCATTACATACTTCGAATAGATCTGTATAAACTGTTGTAATGTTCATAAATTGAACAATCTGATCATCTCCTGGTAGTTATTATTCTTGCATCTATTAAACTATTTATATCGTTTCTATAAATGTTGAGAATCAACCTATCTGAAAGTAGTATTTGGAGAAATTGAATTGAATTCTCCAACAATATTTACATTTTATTAAACAAGCTACTAGAACCATGTGTTTTAACAATAACTCTTAAACTATATGATCCCGAGACTGGAATAGAGATTGAATAATCTCTATTTAAACCAGTAATACTCCAACAATATGTTTTTCATTTCTATAAACTAGAGTAATGCCCATACTAGAGGTTACTCTCCAGCATTCTCAACTACTCCATATATCTTGGCTAACTCGCTACCTTTCACCCCATAGATCATTTCAACAATAATACATGTATCGAGTTTATCTAGACAGATACACGCTTAGCTAAAAGTGATTAATTACTGAAATAAATCACATCACCACGTAGATTTGAATTAATGCCTCTAACCTAGTAATCACTTTGAACAGAGCTGAAATTCGTATCGTTGACTTTGACCTAAACCTTTACTTTAAGAATGATGTAAATACCGGGTTCAAATTCTTCAACTTATTTCACAGAAATTATGTTAAAAATATTTTACCAGCTCATTGAGTACTAATAATAGTTCAACAATTCTCTCGATACATTACTGTTGCAGTTCATCAAAACCTAGAACACTAGTTTTCATACACTTAATTACACAATAATATTTCTAACATTCTAAACTCTAAAGATAATATTACAATATATGGAACACTTTTATTCCTATTTATACATTCATACAAGCATTGATTTCGAGATAGCATAGTAGATAATTAATCTTTGAAACCACTACAGATAGTTCTTATTTTCAAAGCTTTTTCCGGAAAGAAAGTTAGTATTTCTGCACTAAGAACGTCACTACACAATTTATTCTTAAACTCGTGGTAATCCTTAACAACCATAGTGAGTTCGGGTTCTACACATCCATTTAATATATCCTCGTATTTAACGCCTCTACTGTAGAACTCCAGTTTTACTTCACGTTTTTCCCTTAGTAATTTAACGATTCTCTGTACAGCTCCCAGTATATGGAGTAGTTCATCGTTCACTTTTATATAACCTTTATATCCGTGCACTTGTCGGAACAATATTATTAACTCCCGAATTTCATCAGCAAAAGCTATGTGACCAGGAGGCGTTCCACGTTCATACATACTATAGGCTATTACAGCGTACACTTCTCTAGCCTTTCTCTCAAGGTGTTTTAAAAGATTTTCAAACAACTTTGATGGATAATATGAACGATGCTCAACTATGTCATAACCAGATACTAAGAGGTCAAGTTTATTCACAATCTCTTTTAATATCTTGTTCTCCCTAATTCTATTTACAATCCTAAAGCAAATGTCTTTGCCAGGTTTCTCGCGTTTAGCATACTCATCAGCTAAATCTACAATATGATGTAATAAAGCATACTCAAGAGCTCTCTTATCTACAAGCAACGGAGTTCCCATGTGCAAATACCATGCAAGTACGAGCTTTTCTTCAAGAGTACCTGTATCTACGAACTTCTTAATGTACAAGCTAGCCGCTACACTGAAGAGTTCAATAGCTCTACATAGGGTAAAATCTATTTTACATAATTCTTCTAAGGGAAATCGTGTGCTAGGCTTCTCAATTGCTTTCTGATATCGTTCACTAACATTTCTCAAGTATTCATCGATATTACCGAGAACGTTCTCTAAGTATTTTCGCAGAGCATCGACTTCCCGTATTTCAAGCCCGTTGAGAGTTATTGCACCGCGGAAGTAATGTTTAACGAGAAGAGCAGCGAGCCTTACACAGTCTCTTCTCTTATCTTTCCTCCCAATATCGTGTAATAAACCTGTGTCAATGAGTTCATCTATCTTGACGAGATCCTCAATACAGAAATTCTCACCCAGGAGATGTCTACAAATATTCAGATGAACACTCCAGGATGGCAAGAAATTACACCATTATTAATTATCGATAAACTAATATATAAAGGTTAGAGACAAGCATCTGTAAACTACTATGACGTAGACATTAACGCTGTTAAGTCTGTATTCAACTATTAGACACAATCAATGAGAATTAATACTCAGGGATACATTATACAGAATTGAATTTAAACCTTCAATGAGTAAAATTGTAGACACAAGACTTAAATAGACATTGTTAACTATTCTAAAGCTTCCAACATCTATAGCTATAGCTTAAAATATATCTATCACTAAATATTTGTTTTTGTTCAATCATGACCAAAACTTCTATCTCATTCACATGGATTCAAGCATCTGCGTGGATTCATGAATAGCTATAAACTATAAACTATTCAATCCGATAAAGAGATTAAAATACACTTGTCAAACCTCCAACAAACCTGAATTAGAAGATCTCTCGGAGAGACGTGGAACTAAACCTGAGAGAAAAGGGATTCATATGAATACAGCATTAGTCTTCAGAAAATACTTTATAAAATATGATGAAAATACTTCAAGAATAGCTTTAGATGCTGCTGAGAGAGTGATTCAATTTGTCAAAAACACGCTCAGATTATGAAGAATTAATTAAAATTGTTGAGAAGATTTTAAGTAGTTTTAAAACATATGCAGTAATACTTTTCGGTTCTCGTGCTAGAGGAGATTATAAACCGTGGAGTGATTACGATATATTGATAATAGCTGATTTTAGAGATAAATACCTAGATAGAATAGGAAATATTTTAGAGTTAATAGACAACACTAATTTAACCATAGAACCCCATCCATATACTTTAAAAGAAGCTATCGAAATGTTTAAGAAAGGAAATCCAATAATTGTTGATGCAATTTCAGAAGGTATAATCCTATATAGTAGAGAGGAATTTAAAGAACTTCTCAAACTATATGAAGAATTATTGAGAAAAGGACTCAAAAAATCGGAAACATCGATAATCATACCACCCGATATCTAAGACGAATAATAGCGATCCATATTACTCAACAACATGATATTGAAATACAATATAGATTTAAGAATTAAGTATATGGTTTAATCTAAGGACTCCTAATTACTTCTCTATTACTAATGAGCTCTACAGTCACACTCTCCAAGATCAGAACTATTTCTTCAATTAAGGGATCGGGTAGTGAATACTCTCAAGTAGTATCGATAAATACTTGTAGGCTTTCTCCAAATCTTAGTTCTCAAACTACATTAATTATTATCAGAATCTATATAAAACACCTCATGTTTATAACAAATGATCGTGAAACAATGGTTTTATAAATAACCAGATCCCTATGGATACAACGGGCCCGCCGGGATTTGAACCCGGGTTCTCCGGCTCCGGAGGCCGGCGCCTTAATCCAGGCTTGGCTACGGGCCCCTTCTCTATTTGATTAAATACTGTTTTATACTTGTCTTATTATTTATTAATTAATACGTATGGTGGTTTTTATGAGTTATAGTATTAGCGATCTGGCTCGTGTTCTTAGAGTTTTCTCTAGTAATAACGTTAAATTTACTATTATTGGTGATACTTGTATACAGATAGTTCTTGGTAAAGAGAGTTTTATTAATGATATTGACTTATTTATCATAGAACCCAGTATTTTCGATAACGAACGTTTCTACATGAATCTAGCTATTAGCAATGGATGGGAGTATTCTTATACAGAGATCGGGACTCCTCGTTTAATAGCTAATATTAATGGTAAAGAGATTGTTATTGAACTTTATGAAAACTATTTAGATATAGATATACCTGAATCTATTATAAATAAATCTAGAGTTGTGAATATAAATGATTTAAAAATTAGAATACTTTATCCAGAACAATACTTGGTTTTAAAAGCGAGACAGGGTGTTGATTTAGATAAGTTGAAGCAATACGTTAGAGAATTGAAACAAATCGATTACAAATTATTGAAAGAAACTATTGATAAATACCCTGAAGACGAGAGGAAAGTTATTATTGAAAGACTCGAAGATATTGGTTTATACATATGATCAGTCTATTCAAATACTATTTAAATCCACATCTACTTAGAATTCGTTAAAACTTATAATTATCAAACCATTATTAAACATTTCTCGGAGTAAAGGTGATTGTTTGAAAAACAGAGTTTTAAAACTCATAATTATGAGTTATTTACCGGGTTTAATACTAATCATAGTAGATTACTTATTTAGCTCGAAGAATCCTTTTATAACATGGATATTCATGTTTATCTGGAGTATTTACGTATTCATCCTACTCATCGTCTACTACTTGTTCGAGAGAAGAGGTAGATAGTATTGTATCAATGGAGTAGTATTATTGTAATAATCGTTTGGCTACTAATATCCTACGTATATGGTTTTCTAAAAACACGTAGAGGAAAGAGAAGTGTTGAAGAATGGTTTGTAGCAGGACGTAGACTCGGTTTAATAGTACTATGGCTAAGTCTAGGTGCGAATATTTACAGTTCATATACTTTCCTAGGACTACCTGGTTTAGCTGCTTGTAAAGGTTTTGAAGCATTTACGATAATACTATACGGTATGATCGGATATCTCTTAGGTTTCTGGCTCATACCTCTATTCTGGAGAGAAGCTAGAGATAGGAAATGGTTGACTATAGCTGATGCTTTCCAAGACCTATATAATTCGAGAATTATGGGTATTTACATAGCTTTAACTACTTCACTATGGAGTATACCGTATATACAGCTTCAACTACAAGGTATGGGATATATTATTGAAACATCGAGTTATGGATTGATTAAACAAGAAATAGCTGTTATCTCATCATTCATTGTATTAACTATACTAATAGTCTTTGGAGGAATGATTAGTGTAACGAGTATTAACGCACTACAGGGAGCTTTAATGCTCTTATCAATATGGTTGCTTGGATTAATAGCACCATTAATACTATTCGGAAACTATACTGAATTATTCAATACTTTAATTAATGCTAGTAAAATAAACCCGGATTTCCACATCATACCGAGTAGAGAAGACTATTTATTCCTATATACAACGATATTAGCTGCACCATTAGGTTTCTGGCTATGGCCTAATAGATTACATAATATTTTCGCAGCTAGAGATGAGAAAATTGTTAAGAAAAACATGGTTTTAACAAGTATTTTCCAGTTAAGCCAGTTTCCAGCAGTTATTGTTGGTTTAACAGCTACAGGTTTATTCATTAGAGGAGAATTAGCTAGTAGTTTAAGTGAATTTAGGAAAATAGCTGATAAGAGTTTTATGGAAGTAGCTATACGTGTATTCAACAACCCGTTATTGATTGGTTTAATAGGTGCTGGAGCTCTAGCAGCATCATTATCAACAGCAGCAGCTATTCTACACACGTGTGCATCATTGTTTTCAAAAAACATTGCTGCAAACAAGAGTAGTGAAGAGAAAATAATGCTCTACGCTCGTTTATTTACAGTAATAATAGGTATTATTAGTCTATTACTAGCACTATATAGTCCCGGTGTTTTAGTATATTTACTGTTAATAGGTTACGCGGGTATAATACAATTGTTTCCAATATATATTGTTAAACTAAAGAAACCGGAATTCATTAACACACAGATAGCGATAATATCTTCAGCAACCGGCATGATCACAGCACTTGTTTTCAACATAACTAAACCATTTCCATATATTTACGATGGATTCATAGGATTACTATTAAATCTAACTGTAATGAGTATTGGTATCTTTATCAAATACTTTAAACAATTAAGAGTAAAAAATAAATAATAATAAGTAGTTTAAATAATTGATTTTGAATAACAAAGAGGTTTGTAAAATGCCTATAACAGACCCTGTTAAACTACAAATTGTTTTCAATAGAGTTTTAAATAAGAAAATATGCCGTAAATGTGGTGCATATAATCCACCAAACTCCGAGAAATGCCGTAGATGTAGGAGTAGGAATTTAAGGATGAAAAAAGGTTTTAGAGCTAAATACAAGTAATTCTACTTAATCTCTTCTAGCATTAAATATTTAATAATATCTATAACTAGATTCTTCAATAAACTACAGCTCCATTTAGTATTCAGAGATAAACCCAGTCTCAATCTTAATTCCCCTACTGGAGGTATGTGTATGAAAACAGATGGTTTACCATATTCTAAAGAATATTTGTATATAGTGTATGCAACAGCATTACATAAGAATAAACCGGAAGTATTAGATAACTTGATACTATAACCAATACTCTCTAAGTAATAAACTAGTTTTCTAAAATTAATCTGTATCGGAATAGATAGTGTGGAATCATTATACAAGTAGTCGTTGAATATGAAACTATTATTTCTATAGTAACCGTAATTGAAACCTGAAAGTTCAATCAACGGATCATCGGCAACGGGATGTAGTCCTAATCCAATAACAATACTTGGTTTATATTTCTTGATTAAATTATTCAACACTTCTAGTGATTTAAAATCAACGGGTAGAACAATACCTTTAACAATACATTTATCAACAAAAGTATTATCTAAAATCTCGGCAACAACGCCTGAGGGATTTGGATAAAATATTCTACCATCACTACTTCTAAACCAATCGAAACCAGAAACTACTATAGTGCATTCATCCATAAATAACACACTCTATAAAGTAAGTAGATTATTATTTAATAAATTTCATAGATTCAAAAACACATATCGTATTTTAGAGGAAAAGAATTAATCGAAAAAAGAGTTTGAAAACCATTCATAAATATACTTAGTGAAATATTATTTTATAAAAAATAATACTTAAAAGAGTTATTAGAACAATTAATATTTTAGGAAGAGGGCCCGAGCTCGAAAAATGTGAAGAACCTAGGCCACGAAACAGAAAATGTGGCCCGGGTAGCTCAGTCTGGTAGAGCGCCGGGCTGTGGATGAAACCCCTTGATGACGACAATAGAAAGGGGTTTGAGTAGAAACCCGGAGGTCCCGGGTTCAAATCCCGGCCCGGGCCCTTTCACAATTCTATTCTCACATTACTAGTGATTGAAATGTTTCAACATATAATATTTGTTGAGATTAACAATAGTTTTCCAGAAATATTCATACATCTGCTCTACGTTTACTATCCATAAACCTCTCAGCGTAGAAATCGTGTAGCCTATACAAACCTAATTACGTGTAGAGAAATCGAATACTATAACACATTTTACTACATATTTTGTTTAAAACTTTAGTTAGAAATAACTGTGAGTAGTATTTAGATAAACTATAGCGGAGTTTCAGAGTAGTGGTAGAAGAATAGTTTAAAACACATTAGTGTTTAAAATGAATTAAAATTATTACTAACCATGTTTATAAATAATATTTAAACAAAAATATTCAGTTTTAAATCAATGTATTCAAGGGAGAGTAGTTTTGATTGATTCAGCGATTATTCCAGCAGCTGGTTTAGGAACTCGTTTAACACCGTTTACTAAAGAAATACCTAAAGAAATGCTACCAATATTGATTAAACGTAATGAAAACATTATCGTTGAACCAGTACTACACTATATTTACGATTCACTCTACAGTATTGGTGTAAGAAATTTCCTATTCATAGTTGGCCGTGGTAAGAGAGTTATTGAAGACTATTTTACACCAGATTGGAGTTTTGTCGAATACTTAAAGAAGATTGGAAAACATAAAGAATCGTCTATTCTAGAAGAATTCTATGAGAAAATAGAGAATTCAAATATCATCATGGTTAATCAACCAGAACCTAAAGGATTTGGAGATGCTGTTTTAAGAACGAGAAATCTAATCAATACAGAACCCTTCATAGTACACGCTGGCGATGACATAATCTATCCTACACATAGTGAGAATATTGTTAATTTATTAAACCATTACTACAAGTATAGACCAAAAGCTGTTTTCCTATATGATGTAAGCAATAATCCAGAGAGATATGGTGTTATAACTGGTGAAGATAAAACTAGTTATATTGAAGTATACGATATTGTTGAAAAACCGGAAAAACCATTATCTAGAAACGTTGTTGTAGCAATATATGTTTTCGATAAAGAGATCTTTGAAGCATTGGATAAAACAAAGCCGAGTAAAGGAGAACATCAGTTAACAGATGCTATAAAGTATTTGTTGAAAAAAGGTTATGAAATACATGCTGTAAGAGTTAACGGTATAAGACTCGATTTAGGTACACCTGATCAATACCTATATGCTTTAAAAACTTTTGTTGAAAAAAGTCTATTAGGTTGATTTGATGAATAATCACCTGGATCATTATAGAATAGGTGTTATTGGATTAGGCTTCGTCGGCTTAACGCTATCAGTTGTATTAGCTAATAATGGATTCAACGTATACGGAGTTGACACAGATCTAAATAAAGTAGAATTAATTAAAAATAGGAAAACACCTTTCTATGAAGAAAAGATTGAATATTATTTAGAGAAAGTCGTTGACGATAAGTTAATAGTATCGACCGATTACAATGTTTTAAGAGATACTAATATAGTTTTCATAACAGTAGGTACACCGTCTGAAAACAATGGGAGTCAAAGACTAGATTACGTTATAGAAGCTGTTAATAGACTTAGTAATGTGTGGAAAAACATTGATTCATATAGATTATTAGTTGTTAAAAGCACTGTTCTACCCGGCACTACTAGAAAATTAGCTAAAATAATGTCTGATAAAACTGGTTTAGAGATAGGTAGAGAGCTAGGAGTAGTGTTCAACCCCGAGTTTCTCAGAGAAGGTTCTGCAATAGAAGATATGGAGAAACCAAGTAGAATTGTAATAGGATGTATTGATGAGAAAAGTTGTAGAATTATTCGTACTCTATGGGAGGAGTTGTATAGGAGGCTTAATACTGAAGTTAAGATAAGAGAAATGAGTCTTGAAGAAGCAGAATTAGTTAAATATGCTAGTAATATTTTCTTAGCTATGAGAATTAGTTATGTAAACACTATTGCTAATATATGCGAAGAAATACCGAATTGCGATGTTAATAAAGTACTTGAAGCAACGGGTTTAGACCCTAGAATAGGGAGTCATTATCTTGAACCAGGTTTAGGATATGGAGGATCCTGTTTACCTAAAGATATTAAATCATTCATATGGTTTTCAAAAAATAAACTAGGTTACAAACCCGTTTTAATAGAATCAATTGATAAAGTAAATGAAAAACAACCATATAGAGCTTTAGAGTATTTGATCAAAGAATATGGAGATCTAAGCGATAGAGTAATAGGAATACTCGGTCTAGCTTTTAAACCAAATACTGATGATATTAGAGAATCTATTTCATTGAAGATAATAAATAAATTGCTCGAGATGAAATCTAAAATCAAAGTTCACGATCCTAAAGCTATGGATAACGTTAAGAAAATCTATGGAGATAAACTAGTTTACTGCAATAATCCTATTGATGCAATTAAAGACTCTGATGCAGTCATAATAGCTACTGCTTGGAGAGAGTATAGGAAACTTAAACCAGAAGATTATTTGAGATTGATGAGAAATCCTGTTGTAATAGATGGTAGAAGGATATATGATAATTACAGAGATTTTGTTGAAAAAGGTGTTAAATTCTATGCTATTGGATTAAGTAGAAAACAATGTTTGTAAACGGGTTTAAGTAATTTCATTTAAGATTAACGACGTGTTATTCATTGTGTCAAAACTTTTCCAATAAATTATTAACTAGATGAGATGAATCATTGTTTAGTTAACTATTTATTCAAATAAATTGAGAAATAATCTTAGATGGTGATTATTTGTACACATATATTGCACGTTATCCATATATTAGCGGTGAGAAGATTCCATTACACTACTATTCTCTACTATATAGACAACTAGAAAGTATTTGGAAAGAACTAGTTAATTATCTCAGGGAAAACAATATAGAACATGAGATTAAGAGACACGATATTATTGTTAAAACAGATAATAGTTTAGCAGATGAGGTTTTAACAAGACTTCACGTATCCTTCATGGATATACATGGATTCTACAAAGGAGATAGATTAGAGTATAGAGAATACTTAGAATTCTTACGTAAAAACTATAGTGTTTCGATCTCAAATCTATTCATACAACTACATGATTTAATATTGAATGAAAATTATGATAAAGCATTCGATATAGCAATGGTTTCTATTAGGAAAATAGCTGAAACTGAAAATCTATGTGCTAGAACTGGAAGAAGGATTGATCAATTATTATTTGAAATGCTTCACGGAAACATACCGCAAACATATACAAATACCTATCTACTGTTGATAAAAGGCTGTGAAATAGTCGGTAGTTTCGCTAAACAAATATTCCTAGAAGTTGCTGAGAAATCTTATCAAATAGGCTTATTATTTAAGAAAAACATTGAGTTGATGAATAAAGTAGAAGATGTTTCTGGAAATAGTATTAATTAAAGTGATTTATATGAATGATGTGTTGAAAATAGTTTTAATAAGAGTATACGCAGATCTATCAAATCCAGGATACTATAGTGTAATTCATAGAGATAATTGTATAACAATACTACCAGTTGTTGAGAAAAATAGTTTAGAAACAATACCTTCATTCATGGATCCAGGTAGAATTATTGATAAATGTAGTGGTAAACCATTAGAATACTACTATAAGTTCAGTAAATTTAATCCAAAAGCTATACACAACGACCCAAGGATAGACCTGGGTTTTTACACGGAAGAAGCTAGGTCTAATAGATTACCTTATACTAAAATGAGTAGAGAAACGATAATTCTATTCATGAGTGGTTTAGCTAAATATCCTGAAAACATCTGGTTTGCTAGCAAAAAAGAGTTTAGGAAAATTCTAAGAGAAATACGTTCTAAAAACTTGATGGGAATATATATTATCGGTGGAATAGTTTTAAACAAAGTTTTGAAAATAGAGAGTAGTGATTGGAATAAAACATTTGAAGAAATACCTGTATTAATGTATAGTCCCCATTACTATAGAAAAAATAATAAAAATACAGTAGCGTTTATTGGTAAAGGTTTTTACATAAATCCTCCTTTAAAAATAGCTACGTTAACTACAGATAGCTTCAAGATCACTCGTGATTTGATTGAATTGATTAATAGAGAAAATGTATATAAATTGATTAAACAAAACTTTAGAAAAACAAGTATTATTGAAACTAAACGAGATATATTTGAAAAAACACTTGGTTCAAGAATAGATTATGTTTAAACTCCAAGTATTTTTCTAATTAAAGCAGCTCTAATATATAATCCATTTCTAGCTTGTTCAAAATACTTAGCTTGAGGTAATTCGTCAACGCTCTGATCTAACTCCCATGTTCGTGGAAGTGGATGCATAATCACGGGTATATGGCTGAGATTTTCTAATAACTTTCTGTCAATTCTGTAAGAACCTTTTAACTTATCTACAAGTTCTTTATCTTCAATTCTTTCAACTTGTAGTCTTGTAATATAGAGTACATCGAGTTTATTAATAACTTCTTTAATATCTTCAATTAACTCGTATTCTACATTATTCTCATCAATGTATTTAATAACTTCTTCTCTAATCTGTAATTGTTTTGGTGCAATATAGTATATTTTAATATCTCTAAATTTAGCTAGTAAATACGATAAACTACTCGGAGTTCTACCGTATTTTAAATCACCCATAATACCTATTGTTAAACCATCTATTTTACCAAATATCCTCCATATAGTGTATACATCTAGTAATGCTTGTGTAGGATGCTCGTTCCAACCATCTCCAGCGTTAATAACAGATGCTCTAACTATTCTACTAACTTGTTCGGGGAAAAACGGCTTCTTCTGTCTAATAACAATAATATCAGGACTATAGCTATCGATAATTCTAATAGTATCTAAATCCGTCTCACCTTTCAATAAACTAGATGATTCAACATCGAAATCAATAACACATCCACCTAGTTTAACCATAGCTATTTGAAAGCTAAGTTTAGTCCTCGTACTTGGTTCGAAAAACGCTGTTACCATTAATTTACCTTCAGCATATTTCAGCGTTTTACCCGATTCAAATATTCTTCTCAATTCTTCTGCTTCATTAATCAAATCAATTACTTGTTCACGTGTAAATTGCTTCGCAGACAATATGTCTATTTTCTCCGAATACATTAGATCACCTTTCAAATACTGTTATTAGAGTAATAGCTATTTTCTATAAATATTTTTAATTATTTCAATCAGAGAATTGAGTATTGAAATATAACCAGTACATCTACATAAATTACCTTTCAAATACTCTCTAGCTTTATCTAAACCATCTACATTCTCATCTATCATTCTCCTAATAACTAGTATAATACTGGGAGTACAGAAACCACATTGAACACTACTATTCTCTAATACTATTCTTTGAATCATATTCATAATAGAGTCGTTTTCAAATGCTTCAATAGTTTTAACATCTCTACCGTTGACATCTACAGCTAGTATTAAACACGATGGAACAGGGTTATTATCCAGCAATACTGTGCATAAACTACATTCGCCAATCCCACATCCGTATTTAACACTCTTTATTTTAAATCTATCTCTTAACACGTTCAACAATAATTCATTCGGTTTAACATCTATTTCAACCAATCTATTGTTTAAAGTGAATTTTACGAGAATACTACATCACCTTCAATAATCTATTATATGCTTTAATTAAACCATCGTAAACAAGTATTTTAGATAAATGTTCTCTATATTCAGAAGTCGATCTAATATCAGTTATTGGATTTATATCTCTAACTACAAGTTTACAACCCTCTCTAATTAATTCTTCACTAAATACTTTATTCTTCAAATAATTCTCAACAGTAAATGCTCTAACCGGTGTAGGTGCAACAGAACCTAAAGCTATAGCTACGTCTTCAATAATATTGTTTTCACCAATAACTAGTTTAACAGCTATGTTTACTTTAGCTAAATCCATCGATGTTCTAGCTATTTTAATGAAAACAGAACTATGTCTCCTATTCTCATACGGTATTTTAATACCATAAAGTATTTCATTGTAGTTTAAAATAGTTTTCTTCGGACCTTTGAAAAATCTATTTATCGACACTGTTTTGAAACCATTTAATCCATAAATAATCAATTCAGCATTGTATACTAGTAGTGGTGGTGCTGTATCAGCTGCTGGAGAAG
>Ga0105162_1000461_pt1 | contig 27126 bp, 29 predicted proteins | sample JNZ201metaG_FD_81532 | JGI IMG/M metagenome (GOLD analysis project Ga0105162, IMG submission 81532) | Hot spring microbial communities from Jinze hot spring, China to study Microbial Dark Matter (Phase II) - JNZ 20120812A | ecosystem: Environmental > Aquatic > Thermal springs > Hot (42-90C) >...
GAAGACTGATCCCGCAAGAGGGAATTGAAAGCAGCGAAGATGTTGCGCTCCTTCATGCGCTCAGACACTAAACTGATCCCGCAAGAGGGAATTGAAAGTTCACTTCGCGGCCACGAACCCCGGCACCACCACGCTCATAGCTGATCCCGCAAGAGGGAATTGAAAGCAAAACACCAACATATAAGAGATGACTATTCTTTTTTCTGTTCTGATCCCGCAAGAGGGAATTGAAAGATATGAAGAGGCAGCGTGTCACAATCAAGCGGGGTTCTACCGACTGATCCCGCAAGAGGGAATTGAAAGATTTTCTCCTTTATGAGAGGAAGTAATGACGGATCGATTTCGCTGATCCCGCAAGAGGGAATTGAAAGATCCGCATCAGCACGCATAACCTTATGCGCATAAGGTGAAGTCTGATCCCGCAAGAGGGAATTGAAAGGGCCTGACTTCGTCTGCAAGACCACGCAAGACCCTCGCCAGAGTAGCTGATCCCGCAAGAGGGAATTGAAAGCTTCACCAACACACCAATCCACTCAAAATTAATACGCTCATACGCTGATCCCGCAAGAGGGAATTGAAAGGTTCATTATAGAGCTAATAGCCGAGCCTATCCCATTACTGATCCCGCAAGAGGGAATTGAAAGCTATGCAAGCATCAGGATATTTCATCCTAAACCTTGTACTGATCCCGCAAGAGGGAATTGAAAGACTATATAGTTCTCCAGCTTCGGATAAGTGGTTCTCCACTCCCTAACTGATCCCGCAAGAGGGAATTGAAAGCTCAATCTCTTTCCCGCCTTTGATTTCTATCGGACTGTACTGATCCCGCAAGAGGGAATTGAAAGTTGCGAATTTTTGCTTGTAGCTGCTCGAGGTTCAAGTTCTCGACTGATCCCGCAAGAGGGAATTGAAAGCTCTGTGGTGTTTTCCCATGCCGTCTTAAGATAATAGTAGAGCTGATCCCGCAAGAGGGAATTGAAAGAAATTCACGGCGGTATTCCCGCCGTCCGACGCCAAAAACGCACTGATCCCGCAAGAGGGAATTGAAAGAGTAGCTACCGTCCCTCCTTATCCCCTGAACCTCGACAACCACCTGATCCCGCAAGAGGGAATTGAAAGCTACTAGATACTCTAGAATTGAAACTATTGCATCGCTTACTTGTGATCTCGCGAGAGGGAATTGAAAGTAACACGGAGCGGTGGGGCTGGGGATAGAAAAGCTCGCCGCAGTGATCCCGCGAGAGGGAATTGAAAGATGTAGCGGGCGCGCTTTACGTCCGCCACAGACGGACGATATTCGTGATCCCGCGAGAGGGAATTGAAATGACGGGTTTGTAATGTTCTATTTTTCTCCATGACAGATTTTTAGGTAGGGGCAGTATCTGTCGCATTCTGTTGGAAGACCCGGGTCAACCTTCTCCGCAACAACCCGGCAATAAAGGTCACGCCGTTCAACAAACTCCAGCCTCAACTCATCATCCACATGAACAAAATTCTCAAAAACCTTGTAGGAGCCATCCCGCTTCACATCCAAGTAGAGAAGCAGGGCATGGTTCACAGGAACCCTAAACTGAGCCTCAAAAGACAATGCATAACCCGCCAACGCAACCTCATGAAGACGCGAAGGACGCCTCGTCTTAAACTCCACTAAAATCGAGGGCGGAATCAACGCATCAACACGTATAGCACGGTTAAGCCCAAGAGGACGCCCATCAACAGGAAACTCACAAACCCATGGCACAACCCTGTAAACAACACCATCCCAGCCAAGATGACGCGAAAGAGACAAAACACGATCCAGACAAGAAGAATACGTCAAACAAGCAGAACTCCACAACGAGTCAAACACCTTCTCAAACCCCCGAAAAACACGTCGCCCACGAACCACCTCACCCATCTCCATCATCAACTCATAAAAAATACGTCCACTATCAGGACGACGGTGATAAAGAACACCCTTAGCGACGGTGGAAGCCTCAACAATCACGTTATGAACAGCCAGCCCCAGAAACAGCTCCTCACCCGGCTTCTCCCCAGCCCTCGCAACATGCCGCAGATAAGCTAGCCTACCTGAATCACATCCAAAAGAAAGGTCTGAAGCATTAACCCTTACACGGTAAGGAGAGAGAAGAGGCGGCTCCCGCCACCTCCAACCCCGCAGCTCCTCACTGACAGCAGACGGCGTCTCCTGAAAAACCTGCAAAACCCTCACAACATCATCAAAAGTGAAGAAAACCATCAACCAAAAACAACAAACCTCTCACAAAAACATTTCACAAAGCAGCGGAAAAACTACTCTCCTCTGAGATGTTTAACAATCTGCTCCAAACTATCGATAGGCCGTGTTTTGAAGGGGTTTGCGAGAACCTCGCCAAACCTATCACCGTTTTCACCCAGCTTAATCAGCCAAAACCTCTGCCCCACAAGCTCCAGCAAACCAAGACCCGTGCTCTTCCCAGCACCAAGCTGAAGACCAAGCCTCTCAACCCACTCCAAAACACCCGCGAAAACCTTCGAATCACCCGCTCCCGGCAAAAGATTATCCACAACAAACCATACACTAACCTTCTCACCCGGGGGAACAACCTCAGTAAAACGCAGGATATTCTCCTTAACTTTGCCCGTCTCCCGCTCAATCCCTATACCAGGCCTGATGTGAGTCGCCAACACATCGAGAAAAACATCAAACACCCTAAACTTCCCCGCCAACACACCATTACCCATCAATCTCCCAATAGGACAATTAGCAGCCAAAAAATCACCAAACAACTCATACCCCACATCGCTCTCCAGAGTCTCCCCCCTCAACTCATCCAACCCATAGCCAATATCAAGCAAAGTAGCCAACTCAACCCCCCTAAAATCACTGTTACGAATCTGCTCTCTCAACGCCTCGACAAACCTCCTATAACTCGCATCATAATCAGGGTCGCCGCTCCTCTCCACATAGACAATACCCTTCTCACTTTCCTCATAGCATTTTAACGCAACCTTCTCATACCCGGACAGGGAACCCGTCATGCTTTTTGCCACATACTCGGCGACCCGTCTAAACACGCCCTTGATAGTGGAGCCCGGTATCACAGCTCTGCCGTCGACCCTCAGCAGGCTTCGGAAAGCACCGAACCCTCCTGCCCCGATGTGTAGAGGTGTCTTCAGCTCGAAGACGAGCTCGCCCACCAATTTGTTGATGAGATGGTTAAGATGCATGGGTCATCAACTCCTGCAGCGGCATCATCATGTTAAACCCTGGGAGGGGGTTGCCGTTAAGGTTCTCGACCGTGCCGAGATACGAGAGAGCTCCCAAGGCATCATCTCCACAAGCTTCCTCCAAAACAATCAGGGAGCCAGCCGCTCTGCCGACAACCCAAGGCCTCGGAGCACCAGCTCCAAGATCCCAGCCAAGACTAATCCACATCATCCTCCCAAAAACCCTACCAACCTTAACAACGCTGTTAGATTTCAAACCAAGCCGAGCACCAGCCCAAGACAAATCAACAGAACGCGGAAAAGTAAACACCTCACCATTATATGACAGGTTAATGGTAGGCGAAAAAGCATACAAAACCCTACACGGCGAAATTTTCCCAACACGCCTCTCACCAACAACACTCATCTTAACCCTGCCAAACCCTCTCGAAACACCTCTCCCAACATAAAGAACAAACCCGTTCCGCGGAAAGTTGAACGACTCGGGCACAGCAACCGTAGCCCAATACTCCAGCCCAGGAGACAAAGCCTCATAATGATACAGAAGACCTCTAACACCCGAGGCCCGTGACTTGCTAATCCCGACCGACACACTGGAAATCTCCACGGGCACTTTTCCATCACCAGTCCCCGAATCATCGCCAACTTCCTTACGTCCCCTCCCATCATCAACCCTAAACTCGCCGTTAACTATTGGCAGAAACTCACCCGGGTGAAGAAACTTCCAAGCCCTATGGCTGCATCCTCTCCAACCGAAGCCATCCCCATCCACCAAATATCTCTCCAAATCCATTAGTCTCGGCACCCCAACATTTTCGCCGCATTGTTTACATACGCCGATGAAAGGATGTGCTGGAAAGGTTTTGTAGCCATGGGAAATTGGGTAGGCGGGTGAAGCCACGACCTCTGGGCTCCGTCTCTCCCTCCCCAGCTGCCCAGCGTCCAGAATTCCTTCCCTGTAGAGAGCGGTCACCAACGCTCCACGCAGTGTAGTAGACGGAATGTATCTTAACGGGTTGAGGAACCCTGTCTCCGTCCTTCTCCGCGTAAGGATAAGCGGACTCTCGAGCCGTAGCCTAATCTCCCAAATCTTCACCGCTTCCAAAGCCACTCCCCCAACCCATCCAGCAAACCATGCCAATCACTGGGCACATCTCTCTGCAGCTGATCAGTGTTCTCAAGCTTCAGGTCAACGGCCGAGGCCCGGCCGAACCTATCCATCCTGAGCTCAGCAGCAGCAAGAAGCAGAAGAGGAAGAAGGTCAAGAGCATCTTCACCATACCTAACACTGCCCACAAACTCAACACCGGCAACAACCTCCGCAGAGTAAAGACCACCCTCCAAAGCCTTCAAAGTAGAGTCCTCAATCCGCACACGTGTGACAGCCCAAGGAGACGCTGCGGCGGGGACAAGGTCGCTAAAGAAAACGACAGGAAGATAACTCCGAGATGGGTGGCCGAAAAGCTTGCAGACATCACACAAAACTTGAGCATGTGCGCTCGAAATCAAATCTGGCCTCACTTGTCCACAGGAGCTGAAGCCATAGGGATTAGCTACACGGCTCGCCGCAGACCTCAAAGCACCTTTGAAGCTGGGCCCCGGAATATACAGCCTTCTACCCCCCTTCTCATATATGCTGGTAAACACAATGTCTGGTCCAACCGAGGCCGGGGCTGAGCCGCCGACCGTTAACAAGCCAACAGGCCTAACCCTCACCCAGAACATTCTCAAATCATCCCACCCCCCAGAAACTTGATCAAGACATCAACATCAAAGAAAGGAACTAAGGGCATGCCGTGGTCAGAACTCGTGGAAACCAGCCGTAAAAGCTTAAGGTATTTTCCCTTCTCCTCATCATTTCCCACATTAGCCATCCTGGCTAAATGGGTGACCAATATTCTGTTTTCTTGACCCGGCATCCCGATTGTCTGAGGAACACCAGCTGATTCGATGACTTTTTGACGCAGGCCCTTTAGATGCTTCTTTCTATCGTTTTCACCTTCCCTGGATGCTTGGTAGGCGTAAGCGAAAGCCTGCGGACCGTCGAGCGGAATCTCCAGTTTGGCGAAAAACTCTCTTAGACCTTGTATTGTGAAGGGCTGGAGCGTTGCATGTCTCTGTCTTGCCAGCGCTTTTCTCCATGCAGCCGTGGAACGTGTAAGCACTCCGCCTTCGATGTAGTCAAACGCCACACCTCCTCCAGAGCCCTGCTCACGGCCCACTCTCTTGGCATCATCCAAAAGCGCCGATGCAGCATCTATTAGAGCCCAGACATCATGTCTCGGAGGCGCGGAAGCTATTCCCACACTGAGCGTCCTAACCCGCCCCATTGATTCGGCAAAGTAGTGGGCGATTCTCTGGGCAAGGATAATAGAGCACCAGCTAGGACACAGCAGCAAAGCATCGTCGCCGCCTGCATAAAGAAGGCCGAGAAAACAGGATGCAACAGACCGTATGGCATCTTCGGGGTCAAGCCCTCCAACCCCGTTAAACAAATCAATCAATGATTTTTCTAAAGCATCTTTGAGAGCAATGTCTACACGCGCACTTCTCTCAATCATGTCACTAATGGAAACCGAGTTGGCGAAAAACTCCCCCATCAAGTTACCGTCCAACTTTACAACGGCTACGTTCCTGACTCTCTCTCCGGGTTCCTGCGACGGGGTTCTGTGACCAGCAACCACATACATAACGTCAAAAGATTGTTCATCCCCCCAGTTGCCGAAAACTTTCTCTGGAACCATGTCAACGCCGGAGACCCTGACACCGGTGTCCCACTTCTTCTTGAAGTGAATACTGCTTCCCACCTCGTAAAGCTCTCTACAGGTATGACATTTATCATCGTTTGGTGCAGGAGGGTCTCTGTAACAGCTTGTGCAAAGGCTTGGCGAGGCTCCGGAAATAGGCGCCGCAACTATGGTTTGTGCAGCGGGCTCCGACGTCAATTTCCTAATGTAGCTTTCCCCAGCAAGTTCACCACTGTCCCTGTAGTAGTTCCCTGTGAAACGTGCTGAGGCGAAGAATGCTCTTAGCCCAATTTCTTCAAGCGGTATGGAAATGTCGCGCCAACTATTCTCTAACTCTTTTGCGATTTTCTGTGGCAGTAGGAGCGTCAATGTACCTCCACTGATTATTATGAAGGCTTCATGAGGTATCCACACTCCGCAGCGTCTCACCATCTCATGCTGTATCAGTATGGGTAACTGGGTTGATGTCACCATATCTATCACTAGGCTCGATGCCGCAACCGAGCGCAGGTCGCGAGTCCTCATAATGAATTCCTGAATGCCTCCTATGTCTATTTGGCAAAGGCGTAATTCATGGTTTTGCACATCTTCCATTGTTCTCAGTTTCATGAGAGTCTCCGGTTCGCTGAGTTTTTTTGCAGCTTTTTCGCTGAGCATCCGAATTGAGTCAGGGTTCTTCTCATAGACTCTTCGCCAATGTTCCCATGCTTGTTTTCCAGACCCGTAGCCCGTCTCTCGATCCACATCATCCGTGGGGCCAAAAATATTGTCGGTTAGCGTGGATAACCTATCGCTGGCCGCAGCCAACCGATCAGCTCTGTTCAAAATACTGGATAAACCTGTGGCCCCTTCAAAATGATGTTCCCGTACGAATTCCGCAAGATCATTTAACTGGTTATCCCCTAAAATGCCTGACAACACTTTTTCAACAACTTCGGTATGTTGGTAGTGTTTTTCAAAGTCGTATGGTTTAGAGATGTCGTGAAACATTGCTGCGAGTCTTAATTTGGCTCCATCCTCTCTACTGTATCCGTTCTCCACTGCATAAGACCATGCGATGGTGGAGGTGAGCAACAAGTGAGATAATAAGCTTGATGTATTGTAGAGCGGTCTTGTGTCAGCGGGGATTGTGAACCAGAGTTCTGTTAGCTCAGATAATTTGTTGAGCAGATGTTTCTGTAAACTTTTTACCGCATCGCTGTAATCAAATATATTTTTTAGAAATTTTATGGGGTGCTGAGTTTCTATTTTAGCGTGTCCTGTTCTTATTATGGGGTAGAAGAGATAGGGGGCGGGAGCTAGGCCTAGTAGCGGGGGTCTAATGAGTGGTGCCTTGAGATAGAAGCTGATCATGTCGCCCACGAGTTCAAGCCGCTGCACATCGTTTAACCCACTTGCCATGTTTACTACAGATTGGATAAATTGTCTAAGGGAATCTAGTGCTTCATCCCATTTATCCACATGCTCTTTCTTCATCTCTTTTGTGTAGCTTTGTTGCCCGTTTTCGATGAATGGTATGATGTTGGCTTTGTATATGGGGAAGCCTGGTGACCTGAAGCTTGTCAAGCCTGCGTCACCTCCTGAACATTTCTCAGGTGGGGCCCTAGCTTCGTTTTCATTTCGCTGACTAGGTCTTTGACTAGGTTTTCCAGCTCTGTGCCTGTTATTGGTTTTCCCCGGACATGGTTTCTGAACTGTTCAGAGAATTCTGAGAATGTGAGTGATTCGAGGATGTATCTTATTTTGCCTATTGGTTTGCCTCCGATGTTGCCGACGTATTTGAGCCGGCCTAGGAGGACGGTTTTGCCTGTGGCTGTTTGCTGGATGCCCAAGCCGTGGAGGAGGAGACCCAGCTCATGGGGTTCTAGGTTGCGGAAGGTAATCGAGCCTCTGAAAACCGATTTTGGTGGTGCAGTCCTCAGCTTAAGCCCGTGCTGTCCGGCCACATTCTCCAAGACAACTTTTTCGCCCACGAAGTCTGTGAACGCTACCAGCCCGCTGAGACCGGCTGTTCCAAACATGTCGCAAACCATGCAAACACTCTGGCTCTTTGTGTAATCGCATGGAAACCCCCTGTCCTCGTCCAATACGTTACCCCAGACTTTTCTATGTCTATACGCCCTTTTATCCCTCGCGAACTGTGGAGGCGATGCTTTTATGAAGCATGATGGTGTTTTTCCGTTGTTGTTTACGAGGCTGAGCTCAATCCGAGACCTTACGTTGCCTTTAACGCTCGAGCCCGGGATGCATGGTTTGTCGTCGACGGTAACCATGTCCAAATAATCTAATCCAATTTTTGCTGCTTGGGTTTCGATGGTTTTTTCCCAACCCATTTTCTCGAGGCTTTTCAGCATCTCATCGGGTTTGGGGGCATCGTAGTGGGCCTCGCCGCTTCCAACATGTAGGTAACCCTCAGTATTTATTGAGACTCTTAGAATGCCTGTCAGGTTTTGGTAGACGTTGCGTGGTCTGGGCGGGTTGCGTAACACGGTTACCCTAGCTGAGGTTGACACTGTTCCAAACCTCCATCAACCTCTTTAAAGCGCTCCAAGCATTATCTCCGCTTATCACCCATTTCCCGTCGGTTTTTGACGCGAGGTCGCTGAGACCGACGTCGGCGTCTATGTCCTCGAGCTTTTCCAAGTCGGCACCATTGTTTCTGTAGTTGATTATTGTTAGTGTTGGGTTTTCGAGTGTTACGGTTCCGAAGCCGCGTGTCTTGAACCCTCCAACCTTCAGCTCACCATCTCTCATCATGAAGACAAGTTTGGAGAGAAGGCCGAGCGCATAGTTGGGCAGGTTTCTCGCCCTCAAAGTAAAGCCAAAACATGCATCGGGCTCAACATACTCAACTTGGTAAAACTGGCCTCTGAAGACAGCGCCCGTTCTACGATCGATGGCTATGCCTGTTCTCACTCCATATGAAGCCTCGCTCTTGAGATAAGCATCTTGAAAGATTACTCTTCCAGCATAAGAGGGCGCGCCGAAAATTTTACAAAGAAGACATGTTTTCTCGAAGAAAAGCTTCATAGCCTCCGTTGTTTTTCCCATTCTCTGCAGGGTCTGTATCCTATCATGCAGAGACTCGTAATTCTCTCTCACCATCATGCAGTTATCCTTGGATAAGCCGCTGCAGGGTGCTATTCTGGGATTCTTCATCCGCAGAACTGGTTCGGCATGACTCCTGAAAAGGCCCTTGATGGATGAGCCAGGAATGTACGCCTCCTCTTTTCCTTCTCTTCTTATCCTCAGTATTGCGAGGTCTGCTGATGCTTCTAGAGGTGGCTCTCTACCTGCACCGATTCTCACAGGAGAGATGTTTTTCAAATCTGCCTCGAACACAACTTCCCTGATAAGCACGCGTCCCGAAGTCCAGTAGAAACTCATTTAGATCACACCATCTGCAACGACCTTTAATGCGCCATTTTCCAAGACATAGGTCTTGTAGCTTGCTTCCTTGAGAATCATCAAGCCCATGCCTACGCTTTTTCTCGCGCCTACCTGTAGGCCCAGCTTCTTCAAGGTATCAAAAAGCTCACTTAGATATTTTGAGCGTTCATCATTAGTGCCGGGAAAAGGTATATTGAAGATATCCATCCTAAAACGCCAGTCATAACTAGGCTCTACAATCTCCTCTGTATAAAGTAGACCTGGCCGAGCGCCCTGAAATTCTCTGTCAATGACTACACCTGTTTTGAGACGTATCAAAGGTTCTCTGTCCTTGGACGGGTACGCGTCGTAGATTCTAATATGTGAAGCAAGCTCTGTACTGCCGAAAATTCCGCATACTGCACATGGTTTTCCGGTTTTAGCCTCTTCCTCCATAGCCTTGAAATCCCAAGGCTCATGTATGTTGGAATCGGTTGACCTCGCAAGCTGCTCGATGAAAGACCTGAACACGCCTTTAAGACTGGAGCCAGGGATGTAGGGTACTAGTCTCCCATCTATCCTCATTCTCAGAACGGCTACATCGGCAGAGGCTTCTAATGGCGGCTCTCTACCAAGGCCAACCCTGATAGGTGTGAGGTTTGTCAACAAGCCATTTACGATGGTCAAGCTTTTCAAAGTATCAAAATCGCCGAGTTTCTTTTTAGACTCCATCATCTGCCGCCTGACCCCGCGAGAAGCTGTAAAAACTCTTCAAAACTATTTACCGTCTGTGAAATCCTCAAACCATCAGATGCCTCATAAACCCATTTAGCCAAACCCAGCAAAACTCTCCCCCTATTCCTATCCTGATTTAGCCTATAGAGCTCTCTCATAGCTTCAGCGACCAACCTCGATGTATCTCTGCCCAAGTGGCCGCGAGTACTTTGTCTACGTGCATACGCAGCTGCAACTGGCAGGCACAATACGTGATGAGGATATGCCTCTAGAGAGGAAATGAGCTGCTCCATCTGGCTTTTCTCCACATTTTCACGCCTTGCGGTTGTCCCTATTTTAACAGCATAGTCAAGTACCATTTTATCAAGATCTTGCTCTTGCGAGCCACCTGCAGGTTTAACGGACATGTGCAAATAAAACCATTAGAGGAATATAAATTTTTCTAGAAAGTATGATAATACTTATATAACTTACCTCAGGGTGATTTTTTGAGTTGCATTGTGATGATTGGTTTGTAAATCTCATCGATGATTTAGAGGATTTGGCATTAGAAAGTTTAACAGCAACTACGCAAGAATTAATCAGAAGTCGGATTATGGACAAGATTTTGATAAATGCTAGGTCGGAGCTTTCAGTTGATAAAATCCCCGCTACAAAAGAGAAAAAAGATTTTGTTCTAGAAGTTATAGAGCCATTTGTAGATGAAGTTTTAGCAATCATTTCGAACACAAAGATGAAGTTATCTGAAAAACCATTAAACATTAATTTACATTATTTTTACGGCCAAGGAGGCAACGTCGAGAAGAATCAAATACAAGAATACATAGAGAGCCTCCTTTTAGATTGCCGCTCATTGGTGTCAGAAGTCCACCAGAGGTGCAACGACAATGTTGTTATACTAGCGATAACTAGAGGAGTGGACCTTCTTATAAACTATCAAAATTTAGAACTTGACAATACATCTATAAAACTCTGGGCGACACTCAACAAAACCTTTGCTAAAAAGAAAGATGATCTAAACCGGATTTTACAAGAATACTCTTCTCAATATTTATTTATAAGCGAGAAATGCCTAAAGAAAAAAAATCAACTCCTCTGCTTTAGAGGAAGAGGCACGGAAAGCCTTAAGAAAAGTAGGAGAGGTGAAAGAGAAAAATATCAACGAATTTGCGAAACATTTCATCGGTGGCTTGTTAGACAGGGACATGGATGATTGTAAACAAAAATGCGTGGAGGCTGTGGATGCGTTTCTTCGTTTCATTGGGGAATCTGTGATTCCCTCACAAAACCTCAGCGAAAAATTTTCTGAATTCTTTCTGAATCTAATCGTAAATAGGCGTATTTTCGAGATATGGGTCTGTTCACAAATCGCAGACCTTAAAATACCCGTAACCCCCCCAGTTAATTCTTCAGAGCACAATTTTGAATTAGATTTTGTAGCATTTTATGATGGTGAAACATTCATAGGTGACGTAACGACTACTTCTCGCGAGGATGAAATGAGATTGAAACTCGGTAAACTAATGGAATTAGAGAAGCAGGGATTCAAACCGATGTTGATAACAATAACCGATTATGATAAAATGTTGGAAGAGGGTGACTATTCCAGACGATACATCCTGAATGTGGGTGGAATCTTCGATAGAGACTTGTTCAAGAGAAAGTTTTTAAGACGTATCACTACTGGCTACTAAAGATGGCTGTCATATTGGTCCGTTCTTGACGAGGTTACGGTTTTTGAGAAGCCTTTAAATAAAGATGGAAAGAAATTTATTGAAAATGGTAAAAATCTCTCTTGTGTGTACGCTTGGTGTTTCTCCGCCTGTTGTGACGGAGTTTGTTCGCTACATGGTTGATGGGGAGGGGCTTCCTGTGTCCGATGTAACTGTTGTGGCTACTGATAACCCGGTGGTGTTGTCGGGTTTAGTGCTTGTAAAAGCTGCGTTGGCTAGCAGGTTTCCAAAGATACGTTTTCACGAGAAGATACTTCCTTTCGATGATGTCAGAAGCCTGGAAGAGACCTACATGTTCATAAACGAGATGGGGCGCCTTCTGGCAGATCAGCGTAGACTTCATCATGTCGACGCGGTTCATCTGAGCCTTGCGGGCGGGCGGAAAGATATGGGGATTACGGCGGCTCTTCTCGCCAGCTACTTTGGCGTCAACGGTGTCTACCACGTGATTATGCCTGAGGTGCAGATTGTTAACGAGAAGTTAGAAGCTTTGCGGAGAGAAATAGAAAACCTAGCTTCTTCCGGAGACCCACTCAGTTACTACAACAGGTTGAAAGAAGAGTTCGACCCGGTCATGTATCCACCGCTAGGAGAATATACAGTCATAAAAATACCAGTAATCCCCTACCCTCTCACAATGCTTAGACGAATCCGCCGTATACTAACCGGAGAAAAGTTGGAAAAACGTGCAGCAAATCTACCCGATGACGTTCTAATCGGGCTACAAGCATCTGGACTAATTAGAATCACAAGCAAAGGAACAGTCTACGCCACAGACCTTGGAAGAAAAGTATACGATTTGCTAAACTGGCTAGAGCCCTGAGCTTCACATCCTATATTTCAAGCCTAGCATTTCCTGCATCACAAAAATGTCCGTAGCACAGTGATGTACAGGAAAATGTCGCGGATGGTTTAATCTTGTTCAACTCCTACGCGTTGTCCCCCATGTTCGCCGGCGCAGTTGAGTCGGAGCCGGGAGGTTTACCCATTACCATGATGAATGCAGTCCCTCTATTTAGTTAAAGTAGTGATTTTCATCGTAGATGTGTTTTCGGCTGGAGTTAAGGTTATGTATGGACATGGTGCATTTGGTCCCGTGCATGAGTATACTGTAGCGGTGGGGGTTGTCGAGTCTTTGCAGAATTTTTCCAAAAGCTCTGGGAGACGTGTAAAGAGTTTTAGGGTTTTAGTCGGTGAGCTAAGCATGCTTGACATCGATGTGCTGAAGGAGGCTTTGGAGAAGCTGGTGAGAAGCATCTATCATGGAATTGTTTGTGCTGAAGACTTTGGTCGGCTGAGCGCGAGTCGCCGTGCGGAGAAATCGTGCCGAGAATCTCCTAGGCCTCTGGTGTCCATCCTATTGATACATCGGTTATGTCGGCCAAATCTCTCTGCAGCCGCCTGCTCAACACAAGTTTCAGACGATATTGTAGATACTCTCCGTCGCCTATGACCCTGTCACGTTTAACCACCTTCGAAAGAAAAACTGTTTCCAGGAAATTTGCGGGAAGGCATCCGAGGCTTCTGAGAATCTTCTTAACCTGTCCTCTCCAAGGGCCGGAGTTTGTGGCTATGAGAACGGGCTGTGGAGGCCCGGGCGCGGGAAGCCATTGAAAATGCTTCACCTCACCGGCTGTTGCTCGCCCGATTTCTTCAACATGGTTTATCTCTCCAAGAGCTACAAATTTCTCCCAGAATTTCTCGAAGCGTCTCTCCAGAACAAGTTTGGCGAAGGTGTTGCCTGAGCCTTGTAGGGAAAGGCTGCCCTCGAGACGTCCATCTACATACTGCATCGAAGCATAGGCCATGATGTCTTGGTCGGAGACGGTGAGCATGTTTTTTGAAACGTTTATCAAAGCTTTTCCCTTTGTCGGTGTGAAAAACATCAGCCATACATCTGCTCCACGCGCTATGTCCAGTTTGGCGGAGGGAGCTATCAGCAATCCTGTGCGGCCTGTGACAAACCCCATCGACGGTGCGGCCGGCAAATCGAATGCAACATTTTCTTCAGGAGCCTGGATTGTTTGCACCGGGCCTAGAAACTCGTAATCCACACGCCAAGATCTTTTTCTCTCGGCATAGTTTATGTAGAAAAGCCGTGCATAGCCTAGCTGAACAGACCGCACCCGCCCCGCTTCCCCCACAATCACGTGAACATGGTCATCAGCCAGACTGCATGTCAATGAACGTAGGCGGGAGAGGTTAACAACCTGCATAAAGGGATAAACTTGTTCGCCGATATAATTTTTATGATTCAGGTTTAGGCTTCACTTATCCGTTCTAGAAACATTTCGAGAAACCGCGGCCCATCCACCTGTTCACAGACCTCTGCATTAGGCTCCTTCTTCACCCAGAACCGTTTCTCGACGATGGTTTGGCCACGGGTTAGTTCACCTTCACACACGACGTAGACATGGTGGTGACTTGTTTTGAAGAGGTCTGGTTTGATGGAGGCTGCTACGGCCATCGGGTCATGGAGCTGCACAAACCCGAACCTCTCCGCAAACCTCCACACAATTTTCGCAGCGGTCCTTGCGGTTTCAGAGCTTGATGAAGCCATCTTCTCCACATCGTTTTTGCTCAGTGTTGCTTTGGGGTCTGTGGTCACATCAAGCCCTACGCAGAGAGGTTTCAGCCCGCTTTGGAAAACAATTTTCGCAGCCTCAGGGTCGACGTAGATGTTGAACTCTGAGACAGGTGTCTCGTTGCCGTAGCCGTATGGAGTTAAACCATATGCGCCTCCCATCAAAATCAATCGGCTTATACGCCGCGTCAGCTGAGGCTCGATTAGAAGGGCGTGTGCAATGTTTGTGAGTGGACCTGTGGCCACGAGTGTGACATTCCGCTCCGATGTCAACATGTCTACAAGGAATTTCACAGCGCCTTCGAGAGGTTTTCTCATCGGCATCGGTAGGCCTGCGTCGCCTAGCCCATCCTCGCCATGCACCCACTCCGCGGTGACAAGCTCTTTGACAAGTGGGGTAGCGGCTCCACGGTAAACCGGAATATCCATGTATCCCATCGTCTCCAAAACTCTCAGAGCATTAACCGAAGACTTGTCGACGTGAACATTCCCGCTGACAGCCGTTATGCCGAGAACCTCCAGCTCCGGCGAATTAAGGGCCAGCATGATGGCCAAGGCATCGTCGATACCCGGGTCCATGTCGAGAATGACTTTAACCATGCGGTCACATAGCCGCGAGAATAGATATTTTTTGCTTTTGCGGCGTGTCTTGGGAAATGGTTGAGGTTGTTGTGCTTGGTAGTATGCATATGGACCTGACGGTTAAGCTGCCGAAGCTGCCTGTGCGGGGTGAGACCGTTGTTGGCGGAGTTTTTCAGGTTTCTCCGGGTGGTAAGGGTTGCAACCAAGCTGTTGCCGCTGCGAGGCTGGGGGCGAAAGTGGCTATGGTGGGGCGTGTTGGCTCTGACCTGTTTGGTGAGCTTTTGCTTGAAAGGCTGAGAAGCGAGAACATCTCAGAAAAATATGTTGTCGAGGACAAGCAGACACATACGGGGGTTGCGTTGATAATGGTTGACAGAAAAGGAAACAACATGATTGCTGTGGCTTCTGGGGCTGATGCGAGATGTTCACCGGAGGACGTGGATGCGGCCGAGGGAATGATTGCATCTTCTAAGGTTTTCCTGGCTCAGCTTGAGATACCTCTATCCACCGTGGAGCATGGCGTAGCCTTGGCACGGAGAAACGGGGTGCCTGTTGTTCTCAACACAGCGCCCGCGCAGCGTCTGCCACGCCGGTTGCTGGAGATGGTTGACGTGGTGGTCGCGAACAGGATTGAGGCCTCTGTGTTGACGGGTGTGCGTGTGAATGATGTGTCGTCGGCGGTGCGTGCGGGGAAGCGGCTGTTGGCGATGGGTGTGAAGTATGCTGTTGTTACGCTTGGGAGGAGAGGTGCTGTGACTGTTGACAAGAAGGAGACTGTTCACCTGAAAGGTGTGAAGGTGAAGGCCGTGGATGCGACCGGCGCTGGAGATGCGTTCTGCGGGGCCCTCGCCTATGGCCTCGTCAGAGGCATCAGGATACATGATGCGGCGGAGCTGGCCAACAACGCCGCCGCACTCGCCACAACAAAGGTCGGAGCACAGGAAGCCATGCCAAGCCTCGCGGAACTCCACAAATTCATGGCATCAAACGGCAGAGCCAAAATCCTTGAAAACATCTTCAACAAAACCTACAGCTAAAAAGTTGTTTGCTCTAATAAACGAGGCCTGCCCAGCTGATAACGGCCGCCAACAACACCAATATTATGGTAACGGTTAGAAGGGTTATGATGATGTATTTTCGGGCTTTTTTCTGCTCGTAATATTTTCTGGGTCTTACACCTCTGGCGGTTAGTGTTATGATGCCGCCGATGTTTAGTCCGAGGATGTTCATCAGAGTCAGGGAAAACGCGCCTACCATGGTGTCGGCCCTGCCCAACGCTATTCCGATTCCTGTTACCGAGGCAGGTGGTATTAGGGCCGCTGCGATGGCGACGCCTACAAGCAGTTCAGGTATGTTGGTTGTCAAAGCGAGGCCCGCGCCAACGCCGAGCAATAGGGCCAGAGCTATGTCCGGTATGGTCATCCTTGTTCTCCGCATAATCTCCTCGTTTAGGGGTATTCCGAAAGTTTGATTCAAGAAAAATGCGCCAAGAGTAGAGGTTAGGATGGCTAAACCAAGCATCAAAAGAACAGTGAACTCGCCTCTGAGCACACGCATCGATTTTCCGAGGCATGTGTTGACGTTTACGGCGTTTATTGGTCCGAGAAGTGGTGAAAGAAGCATTCCGCCGATTATGATGACAGGGTTGTTGAGATAGAGACCTATCAGAGCCACCGCCGATGCCAGAGCAACCATGATAGACATTTCACGTGACGGCTTCAGAAAACGGTCAACCCTCTCAACAATAGCCTCGAGAGGATTGGATGCATTTCCCGAGCCGGCGCTTTGCTTCAACCGCTCCATGTAGGGTGAAACTGTTGCAACCAAGTCGGAAACATATATGATGTTCTCCTTCCTCCTAAGGTCTATTTTCTGCGAAACCTGCTCAATTATCTTTCCAACCACCTCCTCGGGCATAACTATGCTATATTGAAAACATTTCTGGCCCCCACATGTTACCGTAGATTTAGAGTAGGGCAGAGCGAGAGCCTCCATCACCTCATCGACGCCTTTAACATTGTCTTCAACAACACGGATTGTGATGCACTTCAAGTTATGTTGAGAAAAAGTGGCAGCTGAATATAACTTCTAACAAAATGGTACTGTTCGGCTGCAAGCTCCCAAAACAGGATAGTTGGTCGCGCCTTGCTACATGTTTTTATACGGGGTCTCTGGTTGTTGTGGACAAAGGGTGGGGGTGGTAAAATCGATTACGTCGAGGTTTTGGACACCACTCTCCGCGACGGCGCGCAGACCCGAGGAGTAACCTTCACTCTCCACGACAAGCTCCGTATAGCTGAGAAGCTTGATGAGCTAGGTGTTGACATTATCGAAGGGGGTTGGCCCGGCTCTAACCCGAAGGATGAGGAATTTTTCCGCGAGGCTCGGAAGCTTTCCTTCAGCAACAGCAGGCTCGGCGCATTCGGCTCCACACGGAGACCCAACGTCAAGCCCTCTCAAGACCCATCTCTCAACGCCTTGTTAAAAGCCGACGTCCCCGTCGCAATAATCTTCGGCAAATCATGGATACTGCATGTAATCGATGTTCTGAGGACAACTCCTGAGGAGAATCTTCGGATGGTCGCCGACACAGTAGAATACCTTAGAGAGCATGGGTTGGAGGTGGTTTTTGATGCAGAACATTTCTTCGACGGCTACCGAGAATCACCTGAGTATGCGTTGCAGGTTCTGAAACAAGCCAGAGACGCGGGGGCGAGCACGATTGTTCTATGCGACACCAACGGAGGCACGCTGCCATTCAGGGTTGGAGAAGTGGTTAGGAGAGTGAGGAGGGAGATTGATACACGGCTTGGCATACATGCGCACAACGACTGCGGAGTCGCGGTCGCCAACAGCTTGGTGGCTGTGACGGAGGGTGTGAGACATGTGCAGGGCACGATGATTGGCTTAGGCGAGAGATGCGGCAACGCTGACCTTACACAGATTATTCCCAACCTCGCGCTGAAAATGAACTACAGTGTTCTCAAAAACAGCGAAGGCCTCCGAAAGCTTAAAGATGTCGCATACTATGTAGCCGAGGTTTCGGGATTCCAGATTACACCCAATTATCCATTCTTCGGCGTCAACGCCTTTGCACACAAAGGCGGTGTCCACATAGATGCGATGCTCAAAAACCCGCGCACCTATGAACACATCGACCCCTCTCTCCTAAACATGGAGAGAACCCTCTCGGTCTCAGAGCTCGCCGGCAGAGCTGCCCTAGTCAACCACGCTGCCAAGCTTGGCCTTGTATTGACCAAGGAGCAGGTGGCGAGCATTCTTGAGAAGATTAAGAGGCTTGAGGCTGAGGGGTATCATTTTGAGCCTGCTGATGCCACGGTTTCGCTGATGATTCTTGAGGCTGTTGGCTATGATGTGGAGAGGCTTCGGGTGAGGACTTGGTGGGTGGAGGTTTTGATGGCTGGAAAAATCACGGCCCGTGCGGTTGTTTCGATGGATATAGATGGAGAGGCTGTGACCGAGATGGCTGAAGGCGTGGGCCCCGTTCACGCCCTGGACGCAGCCATTCGCGCCGCCGTTCTCAAACGCTATCCGCAGCTCGAGTCGACGCAGCTGGTTAACTACAAGGTTTCGGTGATTGATACAAAAGATGCGACAGCGGCGGCTGTAAGGGTGTTCATAGAGTTCAGCGACAACGGCAACCGCTGGGCCACCACGGGGGTTTCAAAAAACATCGTCGAGGCAAGCCTGAAAGCGATAGTCGATGGCTACAGCTACAAGTTGCTGGTGCTCGACGGCGGGTTTACTTCACGTTCACAAGCAGATAACGGTTCATGATGCTCCAGTACTCGACGGAGACTCCTGGCTCAATCTTCGCTCTAAGGTTCTCATCCTTCGGCAGCGGCACCTCAACTATCTCAAGCGTCTGATTATCCATGACAGATACAGAGTCGCCTGAGAGAGCCACGACCTGCCCCGTCCGTTTATCCACTATCGGCACCTCGACCTTGTTGTCTGCGGGGCCGACCAAGCTGCGTTTAACGTCGTCGAATATCCCTATGGCGACAAGCCGCACTTTCGCAGAACCATGTTTACCTGGCTTGCTCTTCTCAACCTCGACAATCCTACATGGCTCGCCGTCGATAATGATGTTGTGGCCTTCTTTCAGGGAACCGAGTTCAACAGGCTTGCTCAAACCAATCCATCCCCATTAGACCCGCTATTATACTATTTCCTCTTTATCAACCAGAACAGCTTTCTCAACCCTCAGATAGCCGTAAACACCTCTCCACACCATGCTTTTCTCCAGCGGCTTGATTTTTTTCCGGAAAAGGGGGCAGTCAAGAACCATGGTCTCCATTTCGCCGCCTTCACCTGCTGGGTTGATGCCGTAGCGTTCCGAGAGTGTCTCCAGCTCCTCGACAGCTTCTTCATCAAGTATCCGGCCCAGCCAGCTTCTTCCAAGCCCCGCAGCCGCCACTGCCACAACCATTATCTCAAACCCGTTCCGTAGCATCTGGCGGAGAAGCTCGCCCTGGTTTTGGCCCCACAGCGGCGTCAAGACCGTGAGCCCATGTTTTTCAGCCGCACGTTTCATCCGCTCTCTTTGATAGCTGCTGGCAAGTGCTCCTGCGACGACCCCATCCACCCTCCCAGCAACCTCCGACAACGCTTTATTCAAAGCCTCCTCCTCAGCCATTCCAGCTATGGGGTATAGAATGTGGTGCTTCCCCATGGCCTCGGCCTGCAGAGGAGTGAGATGTATGTTTGGATAGTGGAAGAGGTAGCTCTCGATGGACTGTGGGAGAAACGTGAGCAGAACCTCCACCATATGCCCCATGTTTTCTGCTAGGTATATGGCGTAGGTCGAGTCTTTTCCACCGGAGAAGAGCGCGGCAAGCTTCACGTCATCCCCTCCTCAACATCATATCTATGCCTTAAGTTAAATTCAGGTGTTCTCAGCTTTTTTTGATGAAGCTTTACGAGTTTGAGGGCAGGGAGCTTTTCCGGCGCTACGGCATCCCTGTGAATAATTATGTTGTTGTTAGAAGTGTGGAGGAGGCGCGGAGGGCTGCGGAAGCTCTTGGTCGAAGAGCTGTGGTCAAGGCTCAGGTTCTCGTGGCGGGTCGTGGAAAAGCCGGCGGGGTCAAGGTTGCGGCGAACGTGGAGGAGGCCGTGATGTTGGCGGGCAAAATGCTGGGCTCGGAGATTAAGGGTGAGAAGGTTGAGTCGCTCATTGTGACAGAGTATACTGAGGTGGTGAAGGAGCTTTATCTCGGCATCATAGTTGACAGGTTCAAGCGTGCGCCCGTGGTAATCGCATCGGCCGAAGGCGGTGTGGAGATTGAGGAACTGGCGAGAACAAGCCCCGGCCACGTTTTGAAGACAGAGGTAAACCCTTTGCTGGGCCTCGCCGACTATCAGGTGAGAAAAATCATCAGCTTCATGAAGCTTGACCAGAAGCTTGCGCAGCAGGCAGCCACAATCCTCCGCGGTCTATACCGACTGTTTGTCGAAAACGACTGTGAGCTGGCTGAAATAAACCCGCTGGTCATAACACCTGATAACAGACTAGTCGCTCTTGACTCCAAAATTATTGTCGACGATAATGCGTTGTTTAGGCGTGGTGAGTTTAGTCGGCCTGAGTCGGGGACGGGGTTGGAGGCTGAGGCCCGTCGTCTCGGGTTTGCCGCGGTGGAGCTTGACGGTGAAATAGGCATTATCGGTAACGGGGCGGGGTTGACGATGGCGACGATGGACATGGTTAAGCTGAAGGGCGGAAGCCCGGCAAACTTTCTCGACGTCGGCGGCGGAGCTGCTGAAGATGTTGTGGAAAAGGCCGCTAGGCTGCTGCTGACACATCCACGGGTGAAGGTGGTGTTCGTCAACATACTCGGAGGGATTACGCGATGTGATGAGGTGGCCCGCGGCCTTGTCTCTGCATACAAATCCGTCGGCGCGGGGAAGAAGATTGTGGTGAGGATGATGGGCACAAACGAGGAGGAGGGCAAACGCATCCTCGTCGAAAACGGCATCTACCCACTAGACAGCATGGAGGAAGCGGCCGCGAAAGCCGCTGAGCTCGCGAGGTGAGAAAAACATGGCAATCCTCGTCAACGAAGACACACGCGTCCTCGTTCAAGGCATCACCGGCAGGCAGGGCGCCTTCCACACAAAAGCCATGCTCAAGTACGGTACCAAAGTTTTGGCAGGGGTGACGCCTGGAAAAAGTGGCCAATCTATCGAAGGTGTGCCTGTTTATGACTCGGTTGAGGAGGCGGTGGCGCAGCATCCCGAGATAAACACATCTATGGTGATGGTTCCAGCTCCCTACGCTGGTGACGCGGTTATCGAGGCGCTTGACGCGGGGATAAAGCTCGTCGTCGTCATCACGGAGCATGTCCCCATCCATGACGCAATGAAGTTCATCGCATACGCGAGGCTCCGCGGCTCAAACATAGTCGGCCCCAACTGCCCCGGCGTCATCACACCCGGCGCCGCAAAGGTAGGCATCATGCCCGGCCACATCTTCAAGAGAGGACGCGTGGGGATTGTTTCCCGCAGCGGCACGCTCACCTACGAGATAGCCCACGCCGTGACCGTCAAAGGCCTCGGCCAGTCAACATGCATAGGCATAGGAGGTGACCCCGTTGTTGGCCTCAACTTCATAGATGTGCTTGAGATGTTTAGAAGGGATGAGGAGACGGAAGCTGTTGTTCTCATCGGTGAGATAGGTGGAGACCTTGAGGAGAGGGCCGCCGAATACATCGTGAAAACAAGGTACCCCAAGCCTGTTGTGGCCTATATAGCGGGGAGAACAGCTCCTCCAGAGAAACGGATGGGCCATGCGGGGGCCATCATATCGCTTGGTGCAGGAGACCCCGCAAGCAAGGTCAAAGCACTCACCGAAGCAGGCGTCCACGTCGCATCCACACCCGGCGAAGTCGCCGACAAACTCGTCCAACTCCTCAAATGACAGATTTACCGCAACTCGCTGAACAAGTCGCCGAAATACTGCGTAAAGAACCCTCGCTCCTTAGAACAGATAGCTCGCCTCTTCTTGTTGTCGGCGACACCCACGGAGACGTAGACTCCACAAAAAAAGCCCTCGACTACGCTGATGAGAAAGATGCTGTAGCAGTTTTTCTCGGCGACTACGTGGACAGAGGCCCTTACCAGATAGAAAACATCACGCTACTCTTTGAGCGGAAGCTCGCCGAGCCGAATAGACTTCTCCTACTCCGCGGAAACCATGAAACACTCACCATGAACACATACTACGGCTTCCTCGACACCGTCACGCGCAGACACGGCCTCAAAACCTACCAGCAATTCCTCAAAGCATTTGCACAGCTTCCGTACGCGCTACGCTGGCGAGATGTTTTCTTTGTCCACGGTGGAATTGCCAGAGGTTTGCACATGGTCGAAGAGGTTGAGAAGCTTGAGCGCGGGGAAGACGACCCCGAGCATCCTGTCGCTTTTCAGCTGTTGTGGAACGACCCTCATCCCGGTGTCAAAGGGTTTGCTGAGAGCGACCGTGGAGGCGGCGCGCTATACTTCGGGGAAGACGTCTTCACAAGCTTCATGGAGCAAAACGGCTTAAGGCTGCTGATACGCTCTCACCAACCCATGCCCGACGGATACCGATACATCTTCGGCGGAAGGCTTTTGACGGTTTTCTCATGCCGCTACTACATGGTTCCACCGAAGGCGGTCCTGCTCCAAACCTATAAGCCTCCCCCGCCACCCCACGATATCTCTGAATGGGGTGGCCGCCTTCTACGGCGGGTGTGGGTGAGGGTTTGTTTTTGGCGGAGTTTTCCCATGCGTTTCGCGGGACGACCCTAAGCCTTCACACCCCCTCCCCGCCCGGAGGGGATGGCCTCAGGAATTCAAACCATCACGGGATGATCGTCCCGGTCATCACAAAATACTTCAACCCACATGGATTTAAGCAGATAATGGTGTTGCCGCTACTGTCCCGGCAACGCTTTAAACATCTTGGTTCTGGGCATTATGGGGGATTGAATCTAGTGGCGGCAAAACCTGTCACGGCTTCGGGTTTTGCTGAGACTTCTAACGGTGCTGCCGCTGGCTGATGCTTAGACGTTTGACGTAAAGCGTCATTATCTTTACACTCCACCTATGTGGGAAGGCGAAACTTCAGGGATTTAGGCAGGGTTTCAAGGCGTCAAAAATTCTCCGAAACGTACTACCGTAACACATGGAGAAAACACTGTGTAGAAAGCCGAAGCTTACGTGAATCAGGCGTTGTTTCAGACCAACGACAGCCGTCGAACACCACCCTGCTCAAAGCAGCAGAACCCATAGTAATGGCTGTTGAAGCGTAGGAAACACCGTAGAGTTTTCATGACAATTTTTGCCTCGACAGCTATCTAAAAATAGGCATGATATTACAACAGTTGTCTAAAACTATATAAATGTCAAATGATTGACACCATCATGTTTCTCAGCATGTCAGGGCCGCTTTAACTAGCCTTCACACCACCTGTATACCCCCGGGGCCACTAATGAGTACAACCCTGTCACCATAAGTTTAGTACAGCCTTCCCGACTATGTTGCTGCAGTGCGGGCACCACTCTATCAACAGGACTGCCCTTCAGGCTTGAAGGTCCTGTTGGTTAAGCCGTTTGCGTCAACCGCCGTGAGCGTGAAGCCGGGAGCATTCCTAGTGACCATGGCGACCGTGCCTTTGTTCTGGCTAGGGGTTACGGCTAAAACTATGATTAAACCCGTCAACTGAATGACTGTGGTTATAACCACAAGCTGGGGCAGCCTGCGCATCCAAACACCATACGAAGCCTTCCATCAACCGTCATTCCTACGTTGAGCATCTTCTCAAGCATGCGGAGTCTTTCCTCATGGGACAGGAGCGAGGACATGACGAAAAGGTCGAAAACACCCCTCTCAGAATATGCCTGAGCACCACGTGCATACCTGAGAGAATTATCCACAAGCCTGTCAAACACCATCCTCCCATCCTGTAGAAGAGCATCCCTAAAAACAGACCATCTGCCAAGCTTTCGTAGTATCAGTAAACCGCATCCAGACCAGAATAAATCGAAACCATGGCCTTAAACATTAATTAGGTTGCTGTATAATCTGCGTTTTGTGGGGTTTCCGGTTCATCCGCGGGTTTTGTTTGGTGGTTTCACAGTAAACCCTTTAATCAAGCCATCTGAATTTACAATACGGTGCATGGCTTGTGTCGGCAAGGAGCTAGGGCTCCATGTTTAGAGAGATGATGGGTCATGGCTGGTTATTGTCTCTTTAAACTAAAGCACGATATCAGGGTGGAGAGCAAAATATGGATAGCTAAAGAGGAAATCGAGAAAATTATAAAAACGGAGGTGGAGCCGGTTCCCTCTCTTGCTGCATTGATAAAAAGACAGCCTTTCTCACTTTTGGAAGACTATGTTATTCATAGGATTACGAGGCTTCCATATCTGGGGAGAGTCCAAGGATTCATGGCATACGGCATGGTGAATGAAGATGGTCTGAAAGCGTTGGCTGACAAACTAACATACATCCGTGAATTCTACTATATTACAACGGAAAGAGATTTAATTAGCTCTTTTTTGAAGGGGGACGCAAGCGATTGCTCCGGGCTGAAAGATGTGGGGCCGGCTACTCAAATTTTCATTCAGAACGAGCCTTTCCTAGCGACTTTAATCATGATTCCCACTCAGACTCTGCTCGAACTCGGCTCCGAAACGTTAAAACTGCCTTACGTTACTTTCACAAAACATGAAGAAAACTTGCGACACCGGATTGTCCTTATGGAAAAAGGAGTAGAACGAGGAATAGATGAGATGTTTTACCATATTTTGAAAGAGCATTCGAGACAGCCTTGGCTTGGTCTTTATAAGCAGCATATCGGCGATTACGTGGACTGGGCTTTTTCAGATTTCAGAACGTGGGGGTTACATTTCATTCATCACCACGAGGGGAAGGCTGACCCTTGGCTGGCTAGAAGCGTCGTAAATCTACTGGACATTCCACCCGGAGGCACTCTACTAGACCCGTTTTGTGGTTCTGGAACCTTTCTTGCAGATGCACCGCTTCTAGGCATAAATGTGGTAGGAGTAGACATCAACCCGTTATCATGTCTTATAGCTCGTGTTAAATGTAACGCGGCGTTTTTACCAATCCATGAATTACGAGAGGCAGTCGTCGCCCTTGGAAACACCGCATTACGGTTATTCAGTAATCGAACACTGTCGTTCGAGAAACTTTTTTCTGACGTTAAGCACTATATCGATTCGTTGTCAGCTGGTGACTTGATAAAGGATTTTCTATATGTGATACTATCGCGTCAAACGAAGGATTCGCAGAAAAGGAATGTCAAGAACATATGGCTCACCTTCATGGATGACATGATTCATTTTTATTTGCTTACCTATTGTTATCAGAAAATTCTGGAGAGGATGAATGTAAACCCGACTCCCAACGTCAGAATAATTTTAGGCGATTCGCGAAACATCGACACCTATGTTTCACATGTTGATGGAATAGCCACATCTCCTCCATACTTTGACGCAATCGATTATGTGAAGTCATCTAAAATTTCTATCGAGCTGTTAGGCCTGAAGCCTGAGCCAGAAACTGTGGACAGATTAACCATAGGTAGTAAAGCCGCCAGTTTTATAAACCAAGCCGAGTTACACTCTCTACCAATCTCATCCCAAATTCTTGTGAAACAATTCCTCACCCATGGCCGTCTAAAGAAGGCTGAGATAGTCTTGAACTATCTATGTAGCATGAGAGACTGTTTAAGAGGATTTTATAAAATTCTCCGAGAAGGTGGAAGATGTATCTTTGTCGTAGGACGTTACCATCATTGGACTTTCGGTGAACAAAATTATGAAGTGGACGGTGCACAAGTATTGATTGACCTAGGTGAGCAGGCAGGTTTTGCGTTGGAAGCTGAACTAACACATAACATTTCTAAGATAGAAGCCGGGGATAGAATAAAAGAGGAATCCATAATAGTGTGGAAGAAGGGGTTGGAGAAAAGTGCGAGGGACCCTAACAGGTCTGAAAGAATCTTTCGCGAGTACACTAAACGGTCAATCAGCTCCCTACTGTGAGGAGTCTCTTGCCTGTTTCATCCAAGTCTTTAAACGAGCTGTTAAATTCTATCTTGGTTTTAAGAATCAGACCGGAGACATCGTAGACGCGACAGCCCAGTAATTTCCATTTGTTTGCCCGTGTTCCCGTGACTGTATACTCGCCTACGTTTTCGACTCTAAACAACAGTATTAAATGTCTGGCCTGCTGCTCAACCTTTCTATACAGATTTCCCTTCTTTATTTGAAAGCTCAGCATAATTTTGCCATCTGTAACAGTTACGGACATGCCTGTCGGCGGTCCGGGGCTTATGTAGATGTCCCTAGCAGACCCCGTTACACTTCTTGACGTGACTTTGACATCAATATAGCAAAAAACTTCACCACCTTTTCTTACCACAATGTTAGGATATCCCGCCGTTGGTTTCGCTTTGCCAGCCTGAAACTGGCCTCCCTGCTCGTTTAAGTAATTGACTAACTCATCCTCTAAATCATTGTCTTTGACTGTGTTATTGCTGACGTCATTGGGTCTTCTGGCGACGAATACACCATCACCTGACTTGCCATATTTTTTTAGAAGTGATTCAACTGTTTGCCGCAGGATATCCAAAAATTTTTTATCATCTTCACGAATTTCATCTATTTTGATTACGCCAAACCCTAACAATTGTTCAAGGAGAATTTGAAAAGTTACTTTATACGTCTGTGCTCGTTCTCTATTGTTATCGCTGGACATGGTTAACTTTCCACGGAGTCGTCCACTACTTAACCTTTCCAGCTTATAAATAAGGAAAACCTTTTTCGCTGTTTTGTAAGCCATGTTACGGACTGACACTACGCCGGGAAAACAATCTATTATCAATCAGTGTCAATTGTTTGACGGCCATCCACTTATAACCATCTTTCCAGAACTCTGTCTTCGATGAGGTGCTGGCTGCTTGTTCTGGCCGTACTGCTTGTTCTACCGGTGGTTTACGGGCTTGAGCCACCTCCTTCTGGAACGCCTTTCGGCAGGTTCTACGTCAGGGTTGTTGACTGCTCCAATCAGCAGCCCATAGTCGGAGCCTCAGTCAACTTAGATAACCCAGGCCATAGGGCCTCCTCAGTCACAAAC
>Ga0105162_1000463_pt1 | contig 26994 bp, 22 predicted proteins | sample JNZ201metaG_FD_81532 | JGI IMG/M metagenome (GOLD analysis project Ga0105162, IMG submission 81532) | Hot spring microbial communities from Jinze hot spring, China to study Microbial Dark Matter (Phase II) - JNZ 20120812A | ecosystem: Environmental > Aquatic > Thermal springs > Hot (42-90C) >...
GCTATAGAAAGGTCATACTCTAAATTTTTATATATTTTTATTAATTCTTTTAGTTCTTCTCTAGTAAGTGCGCTTAATCCCAATACCTCTGGCGGTAGTCCAATAGAATAACAAGCACAGCAAAAGTGTATAGCTCTTGGAAGAGTAATTTCTTTTATATTTCTTGAATAGCCAAAAAGTCCAATATGGAGTTTTCTCGTTCTTCTTTTAGGAACATATTTGGCAAGTTCATTGATGGCAGAAGCAAGAGGAGTTATTAAAGCTTGATATTCCTTTGAAGATTTTTCTATAATTTTTTTACAAAATTTCTCATCAAAATCCTCTAAAGGATGTCTTATAAAGGTTTTTAATTTTTTAATACCATTTATTACATCTTCAATAGGGAAATCATACTTAAAAGCAGATTGTATGGTAAAAGTTTCAATTGAGGGATATTCATTAAGAACTTTTTCTACGGTATAAGGAGAAAGGTTTCCTCTAAAAGGTGGTGTTCCTACTCCTAAAATGGGATAAATCTCTATTTCCTTTTGTAGTGAAAATCTCTCCAGTTTTTTTAAAGCAATTTTTAAGATCAATACAGCACTTATTAATCCGTAATTTAAAGCTGGATCAGATCTGGCTAGGAATACTCTTATATATTTAAATTTTTTATCTTTTAAATATTCTGAAAGTATTTTATCAATATTAAAAAGAAAGGGTATGTCTTCAAAGAGAGGAATTACGTTTATAGTCTGAGGTAAAAATTCTCCAACCCATTCTGCTACTGTAAGATCATCTTCATAAATTTTTTGATATTGTTTACCCGAAATAAAATTTTTATAAAAATAGTAAACTCTATTTAATTCTTGAGCAGAAGTAGTCATAGGAAGGATTACTTCAAAAATAGGAGGGTAAGCGAAGTCGTAAAAAGCTTTTACTGCATCCATAGAACGAGGAATGCTTTCTAAAGCTTCTACTAATATTTTAGCTTCCTCTTTTTCAACTGCAGGGTTAGGTACTCTTAAAGTAATAAAAATGTCTTTTCCAAGTATTTTCTTTTTAAAAAATTCAGGATATCTAGTAAGAAGTTTTTTGACTACAAAATCATCAACTTCTTTTCCCTCACTATCCCACATTTGTTCATCACAACCTAAGTGAGAAAAAGCATAATAAGCTTCCTGAATTTCATCTTCTCCTGACATATCCATATGCTCAGCAAAAAAAGGAATAGATACATTATCTGGATGTTGTGTGGACATCACTCTAGGAATTTTCATTTTATTATCTCAATAAAAAGTAAAGATTTTAAATCTTCCAAAATGTTTATTATCAATTCTTTTTCATTTTTGAAAAAATGTAATTTGGCTAGGCCTTCTTTTGGATCTATAACTGTTAAAATGGATAAATGATCATAACCCTCTAAAATAAAACGTAAAAAAGATAATTTTGAGGATAATGTTTTTATATATAAAATTTCACTTTTCATAAAACAGAAAAAATTTATAAAAAAGGGGAGGGTGAAGCTCCCCAAATAAACTGATTTGAGAACTTAGCTTTGTTCTTTCCTGGGAACTTTTCTTTGAGGTCTTCTAGAACTACCGGCATCAATAATTTTTACTTTAGATGCTTGTTCACCTTTAGGACCTTGAACTATTTCAAACTCTACAGTTTGCCCTTCCTTGAGGGTTTTAAAACCTGGCATTTCAATGGCAGAGTAGTGAACAAATACATCTCCACCATCTTCCCTAGAAATAAAACCATACCCCTTTTTCTCATCAAACCACTTAACTTTACCTCTAAACATGTTACATAAACCTCCTTAAAAGTTTTTCTTGATAAGTAAAACTACACCTAAAAAAAATTTTGTAAAGATTAACTTTTAAAAATTTAATGGAATTAGAAAAAAATTGAAAAAAGTGTAATATAAAGAATGTGATAAAATCAAGACCTATTCTTTACTTAGAAGATAATCCTCTTAAAATAAAAAATTTTTTATTTTTTTTAATTGGACATTTTATTTCTTTTACAGGTTCTTGGACACAAAGTACAGCTCAAATATGGTTAGTTTATCAACTTACTTGGTCAGGACTTTATTTGGGTATTTTTAGTTTTATCAGTTCTTTTCCTGTGGTAGCCATGACTTTTCTTGCAGGTATTCTCATAGATCTTTTTGATAGAAAAAAACTTTTGAGTTTGACATTACTTTTTTCAATATTTCCTCCTTTAGTTTTAGGATTACTTACTCAATTTAAAATAATTACCTTTTGGTATATTACTTTTTTAGCTCTCCTTTCAAGTTGTTTAACTGCTATAGATACACCTTTGAGACAGGTTTTTATCTCAGAAATAGTTCCTTTACCCTTTTTAACTAAAGCTATTTCTTTTCAGGCTTTATCCTTCAATACTGCAAGAATATTGGGTCCTTTTTTAGCAGGGCTTATTATTTCTTACGGAAGTATTTATCAATGTTTTTATTTAAATGCCTTAAGTTTTATCCCTTTTTTAATATTTTTAGTTTTTTTTATAAAACCTCAAAAATTAGATAAAAAAAATTCAAAGAAAAAAATAGAGATAAGGCACACTTTTAAAGAAGTTTACAGCTTTTTGAAAGAGGAAAAAAAAATAATTGTAGTTATTCTTTCAGTTATCACTTTTACTTTATTTGGAGCTTCAGTAATGATACTTCTTCCTTTAATTGTACACAAAATACATGGGGGAGGTGCTAAGGAATTTGCCTTTCTATCTTCTCTTTTAGGTGGTGGAGCTATTTTAGGAGCTTTCTCGGTAATTTTAGGTAAACCCATACAAAATAAAACCTTACACTTGTTTAAAGCTACTTTGCTTTTATGTATGGGTTTAGTTGGACTAAACATAATAAAAAATTGGTATTTTACTTTATTTTTTTGTGGTTTGATAGGTTTTTCCTTCAGTAATTTTTTTCCAGTAGCTAATAGTTATCTTCAAGAAAATACTCCAGAAGGTTTGAGAGGAAGAGTAATAAGTTTATTTACCCTATCCTTTTTAGGAATACACCCTATAGGTAGTTTTTTAGCTGGATTTTTAGTGGATAAAATCAGTTTGCATATAGTAATATTTTTTTATGTAATTTTATTATTTTTCATTAATATCTATCTTTTAGTGTTCAAATTAAAAAATTCTAAAATTTAAAAAATTTTTAACTTTTATTTTAACTTTTCCAACCTTTATTCGATAGATATATAAAAGGATGTCATTATGGAAATTAAATTAGAAGAAATTTTAAATAAATTAGATATAGGGATTTTAATAATTAACAAAGATAATGTAATAATTTATGCTAATCAAAAAATAAAAGAATTTTTAGGCATAGAACCAGTTTTAGGCATTTTCTGTTACTCTTTGTTTTATGATTATACAGAGCCTTGTATAAATTGTGTTAAAAATTTTTTATCTCCTGAAAATCCTAAATTAAAATTTATACTATCTTTAAAAAGGGGTAATTTCTTACTAGAATACATTTATCTTACAGAAGAAGAACTTTTGATTTTAATTAGAGATATAAGTAAGGAACTTTATTATGAAAATTCCTATTTTATTTTATTGGAAAATCTTCCTTTATTAGTTGTTTTTATCAAAAAAAATAAAATTGCATATATAAATAAATTTCTAGAAAAAGCTTTAGGATATTCTAAACAAGAATTAATTGGGAAAAATTTTTTTGAAGTTTTAGTGTCTATGGATGAAAAATTTGGACTGGAAAATAAATTTAATAAAATTTTGATGGAGGAAAAAGAAGAGGAGTTTACAGTAACTCTTATTAATAAGGAAGGACAAAATAGATCTTATTTAGGGAAAAGTTTTGTTTTAACAGATGTAACTAATGAAAAAATTGTTGTTTTTACAGGAATTGATCTTAGCAAATTTATTGAATTTAAAGAAAGACTAGATACTCTTCATAAAACTCACAGTTTTGGTAGTTTTTTAAGAAGTTTGGTTCATGATTTTAACAATGTTTTGCAACAGGTAAATGAATATTTAAAAGAAATAGAAAGAGAAATTAATAATCCTCAAAAAATAAAAAAATCCATTACCTTGATAGAAAAAACTTTATTTTCTTGGATAGATTTAAATAAACTTCTTTTAGATTATACTAAAGAATTTAAAGAGATAGAAGCTAAAAGAATAGAAATGGTAAGTTTCTTAAAAAATAATTTAGAATTATTTCAACTTATAGCAGGATCAAATGTTTACATTCAGCTTGATCTTAACTATCTTTCTTCAGTTTGGGTTCCTGGTGATGAATCTTTCTGGAGATACATATTTTTAAACTTTATAAGTAATGCTAGAGATGCCATAGAAAATACAGGATTTATTTATATCATCCTTAGAACAAAAACAGAGGGGTCTCAAAAATATTTAGTAATATTTATAAAAGATACAGGGTGTGGAATACCTGAAGAATACATTAATAAAATTTTTGAACCCTTCTTTACTACTAAGGAAAAAAGTAGTGGTTTAGGTTTATTTTTAGTAAAAAATCACATTTATAATATAAGAGGAAAAATAGAAGTAGAAAGTGAACTTGGTAAAGGAACTATTTTTAAACTTTATATTCCTGTAGTGGAATTTAAGAAAGTTGAAAAAGAGAGGAAAAGACCAGAAGAAATTTATATAGTACTAATTGAAGATGACGATGGAATAAGAAAAAATTTGGAAGAAATTCTTAAGGCAGAGGGATTTAATGTGATTGCTTTTTCTTGTGGAAAGGAATTAGAAGAAAATTTACCCAAAATTGAAAAAGCGGATTTATTAATTGCAGATTTTCATCTTCCTGATATAAAAGGTGGAGAAGTATATCAAAGATTAAAGAGGAAATTTCCACATTTAGATGTAATATTTTTAACAGGTGATATATTTGGTTTAGCTGAACTTCCAAGTAACAGAGTAATATTAAAACCTTTTAAGGTAGAGGACTTAATTTTTAGAATAAAAGAACTCTTACAGTGATCAAAAAAAAAATAAGGGAATTTCTAAGATATTTATCTTTTGAAAAAAATTACTCTCTTAATACTATTAAAAGTTATCATAAAGATTTAATAGAGTTTATTTTATATTTAGAAAAAATAGGAGTGAAATCCTTATCCGCTTTAGAAAGTCATCATCTTAGATCTTATTTATTATTTTTAAAAACCCAAAAAAAATCTTTATCTACTGTAGCAAGAAAAATAAGCAGTATTCGAAGTTTTTTAAAATTTCTATCAAAAAATAAAAAAATATCTTGCAATTTGTTTTTTTATTTATCTATCCCAAAACTTTCAAAAAAAATTCCCTTAGTTCCAACAGAAGAAGAAATAGAGAGTTTTATTTTATCTTTAGAAAAGGAAGAAAAATTTTTAAAGATTAGAGATAGAGCTTTATTTGAGATTGCTTATGGATGCGGTTTGAGAGTCAGCGAAATAGCCAATTTAACCTTAGATCAAATTAATCTCAGTTCTCAAATTATAAGGGTTTTGGGAAAGGGAAAAAAGGAGAGAATAGTTCCTTTTGGTAAAAAAGCTTTAGAAGTTTTAGAGAATTATCTAAAATTACGAGAAGCATTTCTTTATAAACTTAAAAAAAATACCAATTATGTATTTCTTAATTTTAAAGGAGAAAAACTTACTGAAAGAGGAATCAGGTATATTACTAAAAAACAGGCTAAAAAAAGGGGTTTAATTTATCTGCATCCTCATACTTTAAGACATGCTTTTGCTACCCATCTTTTAAATGCAGGAGCTGATTTAAGGAGTATTCAAGAGATGTTAGGGCATTCTTCTTTGATTACTACAGAAATTTATACTAAAGTAAATTATGAATATTTATTAAAAACTTATTTGAAAGCACATCCACGAGCTAAAGAAAAATAATCCCAGTAAAATACTATTCTTGGAAAAAGTATTTTTCAGAATAAAATAGGAAGGAATTCTTTAAAATATTTCTCATAAAGGGGGAATTTTTATGATAGAGGAATCACAATTCATCAAAGTGAGATATGAAAAATTAAAAATCATAGAGGAAATGGGTATAAAGGTTTATCCTAATGATTTTCGTCCTAAAGATAAAGCTAAATATTTAAAAGAACTTTATAAAGAAATTTCTCAGGAAGATCTTGAAAATAGGGAATCGGAATTTGTATTAGCTGGAAGGGTTATGTCAAAAAGAGAAATGGGAAAAATTATTTTTTCCCATATCCAGGATGAAAGCGGTCAGATTCAGATTTTGTTAGCTAAATCTGAACTTGAAGAAAAAGATTTTGATTTTTTTAAAAAATATGTAGATATAGGAGATATTATAGGAGTTAAGGGAAAGTTAATTAAGACTAAAACTGGAGAGGTAACTATTTTAGTAAAATTTTTTAAACTTCTTACTAAAGCATTAAGACCCTTACCAGAAAAATATCATGGATTAAAGGATATAGAATTAAGATATAGAATGAGATATGTAGATCTTATAATGAATCCAAAAGTTAAAGAGATTTTTAGAACAAGAACATTTATTATTCAATACATAAGAGATTATCTTATTTCTGAGGGGTTTTTAGAGGTAGAGACTCCAATGATGCATCCTGTTGCAGGAGGAGCTTTAGCTAAACCTTTTATAACTTATCATAATGCTTTGGATATGAATCTTTACTTAAGAATTGCTCCTGAGCTTTATTTAAAAAGGTTATTAGTGGGAGGGTTTGAAAAAGTTTTTGAACTCAATAGAAACTTTAGAAATGAAGGAGTTTCAAGTACTCATAATCCAGAATTTACTATGCTTGAGTTTTATGAAGCTTATGCAACCTATGAAGATTTAATGAAAAGAACAGAAGAAATTTTTTATGGTTTAGCTTTAGAATTAAAGCAAAGTTCTTCAATAATTTATCAAGGTAAAGAAATAGATTTTACTCCTCCTTGGAAAAAAATTGAGTTTTTTCAAGCTTTAAAGGAACTTGGAGGAGTTCCTGAAGAAGTTTTAAAAGATAGGCAGAAACTTTATAATTTTGCTAAAGATAAAGGAATTGACATTAATATAAAGGATCCCAGAATCGGAAAATGGTGGACCAAAATTTTTGAGGAATTAGTGGAACCTAAATTAATTCAACCTACTTTTGTAATTAAGTTCCCCATAGAAGTTTCTCCTTTAGCAAGAAGATCTGAAGAAGATCCTCGCTGGGCAGAAAGATTTGAACTTTATATAGGAGGAAAAGAAATAGCTAATGCCTTTTCAGAACTTAATGATCCAAGAGATCAAAGAAAGAGGTTCGAAGAACAGATTAAATTAAGGGAAATAGATGAAGAAATACCTGCAGAAATAGATGAAGATTTTTTAAGAGCATTGGAATATGGTATGCCTCCTTGTGCTGGAGAGGGTATAGGTATAGATAGGGTTGTAATGCTTTTTAGTGATAGCTCATCCATAAGGGAAGTGATTTTATTTCCTCATTTAAGAAAAAAAGAAGACTTATAAAAATGAATTGGGAACTTTGGATAGCTTTAAAATATATATTTTCTCCAAAAAGAGAAAGATTTACAGGGATTATTTCATTAATTGCCATTATAGGAGTTGCCTTAAGTGTTTCAGCTTTAACTGTAGTAAACGCAGTTATGACAGGTTTTAAAGAAGCTGTTTCTGAAAAAGTATTAAGTTTAAATCCACATTTGAGTATTACTTTTCAAAATGAGGAATTGAAAGAAAAACTTTTAAAAATTATTCAAAAAGAAATTCCTTCTCAAGAAATAAGAAGTATTCAAGAAGTTTCTACTTTACAAGGATTAATAATTTTTTCGAGACAACCAATAGGTATTATTTTGAAAGCTACTAATTTATATACTCTTAAAAAAGAAAAAGGATTTAAGAAGTTTGAATTTGAAGAAGAGGATAGTAGGCTTTTAGAAGGGCCTCTCCCAGTAATAATAGGTCAAAAACTTAAAGAAAAATTAGGTCTTAATATAGGAGAAGAAATAAGATTTATTAGTGCAGAAGGAATTTATACACCTTTTGGATTTTTTCCTAAAATTACTACACTTAAAGTGATAGGTATATTTGAAACAGGAATATACGATTATGATTTAAATCTTATATTTACCTCCTCTGAAAGCTTTTTCAAAAAATTTAAACCTCTTACTTATTCCTTAGAAATAAAATTGAGGGATCCTTTTAAGTCTCAGAAATTTAAATATCAATTACTTTCTTCTCTTGGATTAAATATAAATATATTTGATTGGCAAGAATGGAATAAAAATCTATTTGCAGCTTTAAAAATGGAAAAAATAGGTCTCTTTATAGTGTTATCTCTCATGATAGTAGTTTCTTTATTTACTATTATTGCAGCTATGATCATGCTAGTTTCTGAAAAAAAGATGGATATTGCGATTTTAAGAGCATTAGGAGTTACATCAAAAAGCATATTAAAAGTGTTCTTTTTCTGCGGACTTATTTTATCATTTATAGGGGTTAGTATTGGATTGATATTGGGTAGCAGTTTGAGTTTTTTTCTTTCCCATTATCCTATAATAAAGCTTCCTAGCGAAGTATATCCAGTGGAATATATGCCAGTAAAGTTGAAAGTTTTAGATATTTTTGTGATAAGCGTAGTTGCAATTTTAATAAGTATTTTAGCTTGTTTATACCCAGCTAAGAAAGCTTCAGAATTTCTTCCTGCAGAAATTTTACGCCATGAATAAAAAAACACTGGTAGAACTTAAAAATATTACTAAAAAGTATCCCTCTCCTCAAGGAGAACTTGAGGTTTTGAAAGGTATTAATTTAGAAGTAGAAAAAGGAGAAAAAATAGCAATTGTTGGGCCTTCAGGAGCAGGCAAAACTACTCTTTTAAATATAATAGGAACTCTTGATAAACCTACTTCTGGAGAAATTTATTTATTTGGAGAAAAATTAGATTATCAAAATGAAGAAAAATTATTAAAATTAAGAAAAGAAAAAATAGGATTTATTTTTCAGCTCCATTATTTAATTTCAGAGTTTACAGTAATGGAAAATATAATTCTACCTGGATTGATATCTCGTTGGAAAAAAGAAAAATATTTAGAAAGAAGTCGTGAATTATTACAAAAATTAAATCTGTCTGAAAAAGAAAAATATAAACCTTCTAAACTTTCGGGAGGAGAAAGGCAAAAAGTAGCAATTGCAAGAGCACTTTTTTTAAATCCTTGCTTGCTTTTAGCAGACGAGCCTACAGGAAATTTAGACTTTCAAAGTGCCAAAGAAGTAGTGGATATATTTATAAATGTAAATCAAGATTTTGGTACTACCATTATAATGGTTACCCATAACTGGGAATTGGCTAAAAAAATGGATAAAATATTTTTGCTAAAAGAGGGTTTTTTGTTAAAATTAGAAAATACCTTTAAAAATGAAAAACCCAAAATTTAAAAATTTTCTCTTTTGCGTCTTTACTGTCTCAATTCTAATTTTATGTTTTATAAAAAATCTTATAGCCCAGAATCCTAAATTTCTTATTTATTCTACTAAAACTTATGGAGATTATCTTCCTCCTGAGTTTATAAAAATATATTTGGAAAATCTTCAAAAAGAATTAATTCAAGAAAATATTAACTTTGATATTAAATCTTTTACCAAAAAAGAAGCTCAGTCCTTTTTAGAAGCCGGTATTTATCAAGGAATTGCTAAATTTCAAATTATAGTTATTAAAGACAATTTAAGTATTGAGTGGGAAATTTATTTACCGGAAAAAAAGGAACCTTATTATTTTTATATTACTGGGAAAAGAGACAAATTAGAAGATTTGGTCAGTGATACTTCCAAGCTAATAAAAAGTCTTTTAGAAAAAAAACAGATAATTGAAAAGATTCAAATAGCTGGAAATTTGAGAATAGGTGAAGATGTAATTTTACCCAAGATAAAAACCAAATCTGGAGATATCCTCGATTTAAAGAAATTAAATGAAGATTTAAAAAATATTTATAAAATGGGATATTTTGAAAATGTAGAAATAAAAATTGAAGAAGGCACAAAAGGAGTAATAGTTACCTTTGAAGTAAAAGAAAACCCATCTATTAAAGAAATAAAATTTAAAGGCAATAAAGAGGTAAAAACAGATGATCTTTTAAAGATTGTTGAGATAAAGGAAGGACAGATTGCTACTTCAAAACAATTGGACAAAGCTATAGAAAACATAAAAATGTATTATGACCAACTTGGTTATTTAGGTACTCAAATTTTTTTAGAAACTGAAAAGGTTTCTCCAGCTCAAATAAAAATAATTTTTGATATAAAAGAAGGTAAAAAGAAATATATTAAGAGAATTGAATTTGTGGGAAATAAAGCTTTTTCTGAAAAAGAATTAAAGGAGTTTTTATCTATTTCAGAAAGAACTGTTTTTTCACCTGTTAAAAAAGTAACTCAATATATAAGAGCATTTATTCGCCCAGAACCAATTGTAGAACCTGGTATTTACAACATTGCTTATCTTTATCGAGACCTCGGTAAAATAGAAACTGCTTATAAAAATAAAGGTTATATAGAGGTAAAAATAGGTGAACCCATTGTAGAAGAAGAACCTGATGGAGTTATTATAAAAATTCCTATTGAAGAAGGTTCACAATACAGAGTAGGTAAAATAAAGATTAATCAGGACCTTTTCCCAGAAGAAAAAATCTATACAAAGCTTCAAACCAAATCTGGTAAAGTTTTTAGTTTGAAAACTCTAAAAGAAGATGAATCTGTGATTACTCATCTTTTTGCAGATTTTGGCTATGCCTATGTAAAGGTAGATACTCAAATTGAAAAAGATCCTAAAGAAAAGTTAGTTAATTTAATATTTAATATAGACAAAGGTCCTGTGGTTTATATAGGAAGAATAGAAATAGAAGGGAATACCAAGACAAGAGATAAAGTTATAAGAAGAGAACTTAAAATAGCTGAGGGTTGGCCTTATAGTGTTTCACGCATAGAGGAGAGTGAGAGGAGGCTGAGAAGGTTGGGATATTTTGAAGAAATTAAAATTGATAAAGAAAAAGGAACAAAGGAAGAAGAGTTAAATTTAAAAATAAAAATAAAAGAGATGCTTACAGGTTCATTTGCTGTAGGGGGAGGTTATAGTTCCTATGATAAATTTATTATTATGGGAGATATAACTGAAAGAAATTTTTTAGGTAAAGGGCAAAGGGTAAGACTTTCTGCAAGACTTGGGGCAAGAACTTCAAGATATGCATTAGATTTTTTTGATCCCTATTTTAAGGATTCACGTTATTCCTTAGGTTGGTCTCTTTATAATTTAGAATTTCAATATGACGATTTTACTAAGGATAGTAAAGGTGGATCTATAAAAATAGGATACGGATTTACTTCAGAACTTTATGCTTATGTAGGTTACAGGTATGATGACACAAAACTTAAAGATCTTTCAGAAGATGTAGCTCAGATAATTTTAGAATCAAAAGATATAAATGTTACCAGTGCTGTTAAATTAGGATTTCTTTATGATTCACGTAATAGGTATTTTTTGCCTACCAAAGGATGGTATCATAATTTGGAAATAGAATGGGCTGGAGAATATTTAGGAGGAGAAAGTAATTTCGTTAAATTTGAAGGACAACATCAAGTTTATTTTCCTATCTTTAAACTTACAGGGCATTTTAATTTAGGTTATGGATACATTACAGAGGGGGGAGCAAGAAGGGTTCCAGTTTATGAAAGATTTTTCTTAGGAGGAATATATTCTGTAAGAGGATTTAAATATGGAGATATATCTCCCAAAGATCCTAAAACTGAAGATAAAATTGGTGGGACAAGAATGTTTTATCTTCAAACAGAAACAATTTTTCCTTTGATAAAAAGTATCAATCTAAATGGAGTTTTATTTTTTGACATGGGTAATGTATGGGACCTTAGAACAGGTTTTCAGAGTTCAGATATAAGAAAAAGTATAGGATTTGGATTAAGATGGCTTTCACCTTTAGGTCCTTTGAGAATAGAGTGGGGATATAATATAAATAGAAAAAAGGATGAAGATTCAAGTAATTTTAATTTCCAAATAGGCGGAGAATTTTAAATTCCTTTATTTGTCAAAATTTTGACAAGGAAATTTTTTCTTTTTACATAACTTTATCCGGAAATAAATTCCTTTTTTATTTAAATATTTCAAAAAGTTTTATTAAAAAATTAAAAGAACTTTTTGGGTATGAAATTTGATTAAAATAAAAGGAGTGAAAATAATATGAAGATAAATCCACATTTAGGTTTACTTGAAGCTTTAGAAGCAGGACAACTTATAGACAGGTGGTTGGCAGTAGCTGCAAATAATCTTTCTAATGTAGATACTCCTGGTTACAAAGCTGAAGGAATTACTTTTATAGAAATCTTAGCTCAAAAAATAGGTCCTCAATATGTAAAGATTTATAAAGAATCTATATCTTTTATGAAAAAAGAGCAAGGAACTTTGGAATATACAGGGGATCCTTTACATATAGCCATAGTAGGAGAGGGATTTTTTAAGGTTCAAACACCTTTTGGGATAGCTTATACAAGAGCAGGTAATTTTACTTTAGATAAAGAAAGAAGACTTGTTACTCCAGAAGGATATCCTGTTTTAGCAAATGGAACACCTGTAATAGTTGATCCAGGAATGACAAGAGAAGGCTTTATTACCATGGAAAATTCTAAACTTCAGGTATCTCCTGAAGGGATTTTATCTATAGATATGACTGAAATTGGAAAACTTGATATAGTAACTTTTGATGATTATACAAAATTAAAGAAAATAGGTGAAAATCTTTATCTTTCAGAAGGAGCCAATGAGAAACCTTCAGAAGCTTATGAAATAAAGCAGGGATATATAGAAAAATCTAATGTGGATTTGGTGAAAGAAATGGTTTATCTAATAGAAATTACTCGTAATTTTGAAGCTCTTCAAAAAACCATAAAAAGTTTAGATGAAACCTCAGAAAAACTGTTAACTACTTTGCAAAGATAGGAGGAAAATATGATCAGAGCCCTTTGGAGTGCAGCTACAGGTATGCAGGGGCAACAACTTCAGCTTGATGTAATTGCTAACAATCTAGCTAATGTAAATACTCCAGGATTTAAAAAAAGCAGAGTTGATTTCGAAGATCTCTTTTATCAAAATCTTAAACTTCCAGGAGCTTTAACTGCAGAGGGAACCTTAACTCCTGTAGGAATGCAAGTAGGTCTAGGAGTAAGACCGGTAGCTGTAGCTAAAATCTTTACTCAAGGAGAATATCAACTCACTGGTCAAGAACTTGATTTAGCAATAGAGGGAAGAGGTTTTTTTAAGGTCATATTAGGGGGTGAAGAATATTACACACGTGCTGGAAATTTTAAAATTGATAGAGACGGCTATATAGTAACTCCTGATGGAGCAAGATTATATCCAGAGTTTACTATCCCTACAGGAACAGTAAAAATTGAGGTAACTCAGGATGGCATAATTACTGCTCTTGACTCAAATGGAAATGTTTTAGCACAGGGTCAAATTCTTTTATATGATTTTCCCAATCCCGCAGGTCTTTATGCTGTAGGAAGAAATTTATTTAAAGCTTCTGATGCAGCAGGTGATGAAATTGAAGGAGTTCCTGCTCAAAATGGTTTCGGGACTATAGCTCAGGGATATCTTGAAATGTCAAATGTGGATGTAGTAGAAGAAATGGTAAAGATGATAATCACTCAAAGAGCTTATGAAGCAAATTCAAAAGCCGTACTTACTGCAGATCACCTTTTAGAAATGGCAAATAATCTAAAGAGGTAATTAAATGAAAAAGTTTTTACCTTTATTACTTTTATTGTTTTTAGTAAAATCTGCTTTAGCTGAAACTTTTTATACTTTGGAAGATTTTAAGAATATATTTTTAAAGGAAATTAAAAATAAACTTTCTTGGATCCAGGGAGATCTTTACTTAGAAAAAATAGAGATAGAACCTGATAATCCACAAATTCTAAAAGAAACACCCTATAAAATATATTTTCTTTCTGGTCCCAGAGTCGGTTCAAATGTGGGTATTTTTGAATTTGGAAAGGATCACTATAAAGAAAAAATAAAAATTTGGGGATATGTAGAAGCTAAGGTGCCTGTATTAATATTAAAAAATCCTGTTGTTAATAAAGCTGTTCTTAATGAGGAAGATCTTATAATTGAATTTAAATCTTTTTCAAGACTTCCTCCGGATGTAATTTTAGATAAAAAATTAGCTGTTGGAAAGCAAGTGAGAATGAGTTTAAAACCAGGAACTATTCTCAGATATTCTCATATAGAAAGGCCTGTGATAATTAAGAGAAATCAAATTGTTGAAATTATTGCTAAGGGGGAAAATTTTATTGTAAAAGCTAAAGGGATAGCCCTTCAAGAAGGAAAAGAGGGAATAAAAATAAAAGTTAAAAATTTAAGTAGTCAAAAAATAATATGGGGAAAAGTAATTTCTTCAGAAGAGGTGGAGGTTAATTTATAATGAAAAAAATATTTTTATTAAGTATTATTTTTACTCTTTACGGATGTTTTGAATATAATCCTAAAACCCCTCCTCCCCCACCTCCACCTCCTAGTATTACAATTTCCTATGAGGAACCTCAAGTTTTAAGTAAAGGTTCTTTATATAAAGATCGGCCTTTAGCTATAAGTTTTTCTGATATAAGAGCAAGACAAGTAGGAGATATAGTAACCATAAAAATTGTTGAAACCTATACCAGTTCAAATACAGTTAAACAACAGAGTGCTAAAAGTAGTTCTGCTCAAGCCGGAATAGATAAAGCCTTAGGATTTGAGGAGAGAATTGAAGATATTTTTAAAGATGCTACACCCTCTCAACTTTTTAAAGGTGGTATGAAGAGTTCTACTTCTGGTCAAGGTCAGATCTCCAGAGAAAGTAAGATTATTGCTACAATGACTGCAAGAGTAATAAAAGTTTTACCTAATGGAAATTTAGTAATTCAGGGAACAAGGGCTATAAAAAGGAATAAAGATTTAGAATATATAACTCTAACCGGAATAATAAGACCTGAGGATATAGGTTATGATAATTCTATCTTTTCAACTCAAATTTCAGATGCATATATAGAATATAGCGGTAAAGGACCTACAAGTGAAACTGCAAGTGGACCAGGAATACTTACCAGACTTTTACACCTTTTCTGGCCATTTTAGGAGGGGATAAAAATGAAAAAAGTAAAAATATGTGTAATGGGTTTATTTATAAGTTTACTTATTTTTTCTTCTGGTTTTTCTGTCAGGCTTAAAGATATAGTAGATATAGAAGGAGTAAGAGGAAATTATTTAATAGGTTATGGTTTGGTAGTTGGTCTTAAAGGGACAGGTGATGGAGTATTAAGTAAGTTTACTGTGCAATCTGTGGTTAATATGCTTGAAAGATTCGGAATTAAAGTACCAAAAGAACAAATTATTCTTAAAAATGTGGCAGCAGTTCTTGTAACGGCTTATCTTCCTGCTTTTGCTATGCCTGGGCAAAGAATAGATGTTGAGGTTTCATCATTAGGAGATGCTAAAAGTTTGCAAGGAGGGACACTGCTTTTGACACCGCTTTTGGGTCCTGATGGTAAAGTTTATGCCTTAGCTCAAGGGCCTGTATCTGTAGGAGGTTTTGCAGTGGAAGGAGCAGGTGCACGCATCCAAACTGCCCATCCCACAGCAGGAAAAATTCCTAATGGAGCTATTGTAGAAAGAACTGTAGAAGAAGGCTTTAGTTTTAATGTTCTACCTCATATAGATGAAAAACCCGAAAAAATTGAAGAAATGCTTAAAAGAGAAAATTTAGAATTTATACCAAGAATAATTTTATCTTTAAAAGAACCAGACTTTTCAACAGCCTATAGAATAGCTGAAGCTATTAATATTTATCTGAAAGGAAATTATGCTCACCCCAAGGATAACCGAAACATAGAACTTAAAATACCTTCCTCCTATAAAGATAAGGTAATAAAACTTTTATCAGAGATTGGAAATTTAGAAATTTCACCAGATATACCTGCAAAAGTAGTTATTGATGAAAGAACAGGAACTGTAGTAATAGGAGAAAATGTTAGAATTTCTAAGGTAGCTGTAGCTCATGGAAATATTAGTATTGAAGTTAGAGAATATCCAGAGGTTTATCAGCCCTATCCTTTTTCTCTAGGTGAGACTGTAGTAGTTCCAAGGACAGAGATAGAAGCTAAAGAGAAAAAGGCTAAAGTAGTAATTTTAGAGGAGGGGGCTACTTTAGGGGAGTTGGTAAGAGCATTAAATGCAGTAGGAGCTACCGCTACAGAATTAATTTCTATTCTACAGGCTATAAAAGCTGCAGGCGCACTTCATGCAGATCTAATAATAATTTAGGTGTTTAAAAATGAAAAATTACGGAATATATTATCAAAATTTAAATGAACTAATTTATTTAAGTAAAAAAGATACCAAAGAAGCATTAAAAAAAGCCTGTAATCAATTTGAATCCCTAATATGGTATGAAATTTTAAAGGGATTAGATAACACCATAATAAAAAGCAATTTTTTTTCTGAAAGCTTGGAAAAAAGAATATTTCAAGATTATCTTTATCAAGAAATAGCTCAATTAGTATCAGGACGTCCAGGTAGTTTAGGTAATTATCTATATCAAGCACTTATTAAAAGTACTTATTTTAAAAATAGAATTAATTCTGCCGATAAAAAATAAAAGGGAGGAGAGGGATTTATGGTAAAAAGAGAACTTTTAGAATTAAGAGAAATTTTAGAAAAAGAAAAAGCTGCCCTTATAAATGGTGTAGTAGAAGAAATTTTGAAGTGGGCTTCCTATAAAGCAAGGCTTGTTAATTATCTTAAAGATAAAGATTTTACTCCTGAGGAAGAGGAAATTTTGAAAGAAATATTAGAAAATAACGAAAGAAATAAAAAGATCATAGAAGCTGGACTTAATTTTGTTGAAGAAGCTTATACATTTTTAACCCGGGTTCTTTATGAAAAGGAAGTCTACGGAGGAAATAAACTAAAAATAACACCTCAAGTTATATCCAAATCTGTTTAAAAGAGGCAAAATGGCGGGATTAACAGCTGCACTAAATATAGCTAAAAATGCTCTTCTGACCTTTCAAACCGCAACTCAAGTGATAAGCCATAATGTAGCTAATGTAAGTAACGAAGCTTATTCTCGTCAAAAACCTATAGAAATAACTTATCCCCCAAGTCCTTCTCCTGCAGGTCCTATAGGAAGTGGTGTAAAAATTGAAATGATTCAACGTTATTTTGATGCTTTTTTAGAGAAAAATATTAATTTAAAAAGGACACACTATGGTCTTTTTTCTGCTGAAGATACAGGGCTTACTATATTGGAAAGTTTTTTCAATGAAGTAGCAGATGAGAGTGGATTTATAAAGATAATGCAAACTTTTTGGATGGCTTGGCAAAATCTAGCCAATTACCCTGAAAATCTTTCAGCAAGAACTCAAATTATAGAAACAGGTAAACTTATTGCAGAAACTTTAAAAGCAAAATTTGAAGGATTAAGAGACCTTGAGAATCAAATAGGACTTAAGTTAAAAACCATAATTGAGAGGATAAATGCTCTGAGTTCTGAAATCGCAGATTTAAATCTTCAGATATCTGCTATGGAAACCGGTGGTAAACAGGCTAATGATCTGAGGGATTTGAGAGATAAACTTATAGGAGAACTTTCTCAATTAGTTAATATTCAATATTTCGAGACAAAAGAAGGAGCTTATAATGTAGTTTTAGGTAAGGGTTTTAATTTAGTTGAGCTTGGGAGAACTTGGAAACTTGAAATTTCAGGAACAGATGTGTATTGGGTGAGTACTAAAGGAGAAAAAATAATTTTAACCAGCAAAGAAGTAAATTCAGGAGAATTGGGAGGTTGGTTAAGGCTTCTTGAACAACTTTCTGATGAATTTAACTATGAATATGTTTCTGGAAATAAAGTAGTATATAATATTTTTGGAAAGATTATAAGTGAAAGTGATAGTTTAATAAATGCCTTTAACCTTTCTGTAGGAGATACTTTTTATTTTGAAGGAAAAGATCATTTTGGGAGAGAAGTCTCTGGGAGTTTTTCCATTCTTACAGGAAATGAAACAGTAAAAGATTTACTTAATGCTATAGAAGCTACTTTTAACTATAAAGTAAAAGCTTATCTCAAAGATGGTAGACTTTTTATTGAAGATGAATATAGAGGTCCAGGAGAATTGAGTTTTTCCTTTACTGCTTCACCTATAAATTTTGGATCTTTTGATAGTCCAGATTATCAAAGAAGAGTAACAGAACTTAATCTTGCAGGAAGATTAAAAATGTTCGGAGAAGAATTGATAAAAGCTATTAATGAGCTTCATACACAAGGGATAGGATTAGATTTTTATGAGAAAGAACTGGAAGGTACAAATCAAGTTAGTCAATATATTAAAGAATTGCCTTATTTTCTGGATCTTGCTAAAACAGACGATGGGAGTGGGCTTACAGGGTTTTTTTATATATGGATTAAAGATGTTAATAATAAAATAACTCCTGTTAGAATATCTTTAGAAGGGTTAAGTGTTAATGCCACTTTACAAGATTTAATAGAGAGAATAAACCATACTTTAGAAGAGACAGGATTCTACATAGATTCTTCTAATTGGACTATTAGAGCAATTTCAAGAAATGGAAAACTTGTTTTTCAGGCTAAAGAGGGCTATTCTTTTGGATTTTCAAATGACACTTCAGGTATACTTTTAGCAACAGGAATAAACATTTTTTTTATAGGTTTTGATCCAGCAAATTTTAAGGTGAATCCAATTTTAGAAAATAAACCTCAATTAATATCAACTGGTAAAATGGATCTTACTTCTTTTAGAAGTGAAGTTTCTTTGTTTGAGATATTTAAAAGCAAAGATTCTTTAGATTTGTCTCAGCCTTTTGATATTACCAATCTTTATATTAGGCTTTATGATGACAAGGGAAATGTTATTTTGTCTGCTCCTGTAGATCTTTCAGATCAAGGAATATTTTGGAATGAGAATTTAAAAGCTTATGTAATAAATTTTGAAATCTCTCCTAATCTTCAAGAAATTATTGATAAATTAAATAGTCTTCCCTTTATAAGAACTTATATAGATGTGGATAATCATATGGTTATAAGATGTGAGCCTAATCAAACTACAGTGTATGGTTTTGAAATAGGAGAAAGTGGTACAGGTAATAGCTTTGTTGATTTATTAAATAGTCAAGAAATGTATATTCCTGCTTTTAAGTGGGATGGAAATGTTGAGACAAGAATTATAACAGGTTTTGAAAGATTTAAATTTGATTTGAGCCAGGAAAATTATCTTTCTTTTTATTTATTTGATGAGAAAGGAAGTCTTCTTAATAATGCCCCCTTAAGAATAAATCTGAATACAATAATCTCCCAAGGAGGAAATATTTTTAATCTTTTACAACAAATAAATGCTACAGAAAATGTTATCTATGGAATTTCAACAAGACTTGACAGAGAAGGTAAACTCATTATTGAAGTTACAGGGCTTTATAATACAAAAACTTTCATTATCCAAGACGAATTATATAATGGGAATACTTACATTCAAACAAAATACAATTATGGATTTATAAATGCGCTTAAAGGATATGTACTTGAAAGAGGTGATAACAGAATTGCTCAGGCTATTGCGGATTCAGCCACTATAACTCGGAAAGCTCTTAATTATTCTACTCTTCAAGATTATTATTCAAGTATAGTAGGAGAAGTTGGGTCTGCTACTAAATCTGTAAAAGATAATAAAAGTTTTTTAGAAAATTTGATTTCACAACTTAAGTCTATAAAAGAAAGTATATCAGGTGTTTCCTTAGATGAAGAGATGGCGAATCTTATTAAGTATCAACAAGCTTTTATAGCTTGCGCTAAAATTTTGACTACAGTAGAAGATATGTTTGAAGCTCTTATTAATGCTAAAAAATAAGGAATAAAAAAATGAGAATTGGATTTAATACCAGATTTAGAAGTCTCTTAGCAGATTTGAATCGTCTTTCTTCACAGATAAATCTCATTCAACTTAAAATTTCTTCTGGGAAAAAATTTATATGTCCTTCAGACGATCCGTCTTCAGTGGTGGTGAGTCTTAATTATAAACAAGGAATTTCTAATATAGAAAGATATCAAAGAGCTATAGAAGATGGATTAAGTATTTTGAAATCTCAAGAAGCAACTTTAGGAAATGTTCAAGATTTAATAGCAAGAGCCAAAGTTATTGCTATTCAAGCAGCTAATGATATTCAAAATGTTCAATCAAGACAGGCTATGGCTAATGAAATAGATGGAATTATTTTAGCTATTTTATCTCTTGCTAATTCTCAGGTAGGTGAAAAATACATTTTTGCAGGTCAAAAAACAAGTGGATATTTATCAGGAGAAAAACCTTTTGAATTGGTTAAAGAAAGTTTATCTGATGGTCAGGTTATAGAAAAAGTAATATATAAAGGTTCAGTAAAGGATTTGGAAATAGGATATGGGGGAGGTCTTATTTTAAAACTTGGGAAAAATGGACAAGATATTTTTATGGACTCAGGATTATTTGAAACGCTTATTTCTTTGAAAAGAACTTTAAAGGCTAACAATGTTGTAGATTTTGAAAGAGAACAATATAATATTCAAGAATTTATAGATAAATTGGATAAAATATGGAATTTTATCTCTGCTGAAAGAGGTAAAATAGGTTCTCAAATATCTCACCTTGAAACTAAACAAAATCTTTATAGTAGTTTTAAAGAAATTTTAGAAACAAATCTTGGAAATATAGAAAGTTCAGATTTAGCAGAATTGGTAACAAAACTTCAAAGTTTAACCATTGCCTATGATGCAGCTCTTAAAGCCAGTGTGATGGTTAGTGATTTAACTTTAGCTAAATATCTATAAAGGAGCCCAATCAGGGAAAATAAAATTATCACCAGCTAGATAAAGAAAACTCAACTGAGAATCTAAATGAATAAGATGAAGTCCCTTTCCTTCTCTTGTTTCTCCATAAATTAAAATATAATCTCCTGTTGGAGAAAAAGCAGGATCTTTTAATTTACCCATAAACTTAATTTCTCTCTGCTCTTTAGTATTAATATTGTAAAGGATTATAGAAGAGATATTTCCGCTTTTAGAAAGAAAAAGAAGTTTTTTTCCATCAGATGAAAATCTTGGAGAAGTATTATAACAAAATTTTTGAGGAATTTTATAGGTTTTAAGAGTTTTTAAATCTAAGAAATAAATCTGAGGTTTTCCGGTTCTATCTGTATTTACATAAGCTAATAAGTTTTCATCAGGAGAAACACTACCTGCTTGAAGTATACCTTCTTGCTTAAGTAATAAATTAAATGTTCCTGTTTCTAAATTCAGTTTATAAAGAGATATATTACCTTTTTCTTCTATAGTTAGGATTAATTCTCTTTCATTAGGTAACCATACAGGAGCAGAAGCAAGACCATCTATAAAAAATTCCCTTTTTTCATCTTTTTTTATATTATAAATTTCTAAAATATATTTATTTTTTTGATAAACAATATAAGCGATTTTATCTCCACTTTTAGAGAATTTTGGAAAAAGGATAAGAGGTGCTGAATTTATAAGTTTAGGATTTTCTTTAGAAAAATCGGTAATATAAAGTTTATCTCCCTGAGAAGTTCTTTTTACAAATGCTATTTTAGAAAAGGATATACCTTTATAGCTTGATATAGTTTCTACTAATTTGTCACAAAGGGCATAAATTAAAGATTGGGGATAATTAGAATTTCCTTCTACTTTATAAATTTTCAAAATTTTATTTTCTAAATTATCCCAAAGTTCAGCTTTAATAAAAATTTGGTCATTTTTCTTTTCTAAGTGGGCCTTAAAATAATATTCTTTAGAAGCATAACCAGTTAGAGGTGGTTCTTTTAAAGCTAAAATAAAAAGATGGTAATTTAAAAGTTTTCTTAAGAGAGAAGAAAGTTGAAATGAAATTTCTTTAGGGCCTTCAAAGTCAGGAACTCTTATTACAATTTTAGTAAAAGAAGTTGGTTCTACGGTAATAGTAGGAATTTCTTGAGAAAAAACTAAAGTATGGAAAAAAATAAAAAAGAGCAAAAAAAATAATCCTTTATGCTTCATAGGAGCCCTCTTCCATTTTTACCACATCCTCAAATCTTATATCCATTCCTATAATTCCTATGATTTCTTCATATTGATTTCTTATAGGAGTTGAAATGGTTATGCAAAGCTTGGAGGTAATTCTAGAGGTATAAAATTCAGAGATATAGGTTTTGCCTGTTTTCATAGGTTTAATAAACCAATCTCTATTTTCGAATGTTTCGGTCTTAAGTAATTCATTGAATTTTTTAATATACTCATAATCATTTGTTAATCCTATAATAGGGTATCCTTCTGTATTAACAGCATAAATGAACTGTACATAGGGATGGTCTTCTAAAAATTTTCTAAATACTTCTTTCATTTGTGAGACTTCTAAAGAAACTATTGCAGGTTCTTGAGCAAGGTCTTCAATATATTTAGTCATAAGTTCACTTACATAATTTCTTAAATGATCTAATTCTGAAACAAAAAGTTCAGGAATATATTTTTTTACATAGATTAACATCTCTTCATTGGAGATAGGAGTAATTCTTCCCTTTTCATATTCCTCTAAAATTTTTTTATAAATTTTTGCTACTCCGGGATGTCTTTTATCAATCCTTTTATCTTGCTCAAGTCCAAAATGAGTGTTAATCCAATATGCAATTCCTGAGGTTCCACTCTTATCAGTAATGATAATTTGTATAGGTTTTTTAAGTAATTTTAAGGTGTCAAAAGAATTGTATATTTCTTCATTTTTTATAATTCCATCAATATGAATTCCGGCTTTAGTAGCATTAAATTCCTCTCCAACAAAAGGTTGTCTAATAGGTATTTTTTCGTGAAGAACATTTTTATAATAATTAACAATATCAGTAATCACTGTAGTATCCATTCCATCTGCAGTTCCTTTTAAACACATATATTCAAAAATCATAGCTTCTAAAGGAGTATTTCCTGTTCTTTCTCCTATTCCTAAAAGAGAGGCATTTACATAGGTACATCCGTATAACCAAGCAGTAGTTGCATTTATAACTGCTCTATAAAAATCATTATGTCCATGCCATTCCAAAAGTTCTTCTGGCACACCTGCTTCTTCAATAAATGTTCTTATTAATTTAGGTACACTTATTGGTAAACAAGCTTCTGAAAAAGGTACCCCTATTCCCAAAGTATCACAAAGTCTTATTTTTATATCTATTTTGCTTTCTTCTCTTAATTTCATAAGTTCTATAGCAAAGGGAATTACAAATCCATATATATCTGCTCTTGTAATGTCTTCAAAATGACATCTAGGTCTAATTCCTAAAGAAAGAGCTTCTTTAACTATACTGAGATATTCTTCCATAACTTCTTTTCTTGTTTTTTTTAATTTCAAGAAAATATGATAATCTGAACAAGAAGTTAAAATGCCAGTTTCTTTGAGTCCAGCTTCTTTTACTAATTTAAGATCTTCTTTTTTAGCTCTTATCCAACCAGTAATTTCAGGATATTTATAACCTAAAGAAAGACATCTTTCTAATGCTTCTCGGTCTTTATTTGTATATAAAAAAAATTCTGTTTTTCTAATAATTCCTTTAGGTCCACTTAATTTATGTAAAAATTTATAAATAACTTCAATTTGCTCTGGAGAATAAGGGGCTCTTGCTTGTTGTCCATCTCTAAAAGTAGTATCGGTAAGGTAAAAATTTTTGGCAGGTTTAGGAGGAATGTATTTTCCGTCAAAAAAAATTCGAGGAGGTTCTGTATAAGGAAAGAAATCTTTTAGAAGATTAGGGGTAGGAGTATCTTGAAGATTATATATAATCCTTGAAGGTTGGTATCTTAACATCGGAGCCTCCTTTTTCAAATATTTTTAAAAATATTAATAGGGACTTATAAAAAAACAAGATAAAGGTTAAGAAAATTAAAAAATTCTTTTTATAAAGGATTGACAAATAAATTTTTAGGAGAATTATTATTTTTTTAAGTTTATTATTTAAAGTTTTAAACAATGCAGAATTATAAAATTAGGCCAGCTTTCAGAACTTTTCAAGTAGAATATGCTATAAGGGATTTAGTGGAGGCATCCCTTGAAGCTAAAAAAGCTGGAAAAGATTTAATTTATTTAAATATAGGTGATCCTATTAGGTATGGTTTTAAAACCCCTTCTTCTATAATTGAAATAGTATGTAAGGCTATAAAAGAAAATTATACTTCCTATTCTGAATCTTGCGGTATTCCTGAGGCTATAGAAGCAATTAAAAATTATGCGATTAAAAAAGGTATAAAACCTATTGATATTTACATTACCCAAGGTGCCACTGAAGCTATAGAATTTGCTATTTCAGCCTTAATAAATTCTGAGGAAAATATTCTTCTTCCCTGTCCATGTTATCCTCTTTATCAAGCTATTGTTTCTAAATTTAGAATAGAACCCCGTTTTTATTTTATGGATGAAAATAAGAATTGGGATATAAATATAGATAGTATAGAGAGATTGATAGATAAAAAAACAAGAGCTATTGTAATTATTAATCCTAATAATCCTACTGGAGCAATATATTCCAAAGAAGTTTTGATTGAAATAGTAGAAATAGCCAAAAAGTATAATTTAGTTGTCTTTTCGGATGAAATTTATGACCAATATGTTTTAGAGGATAATATAGAGCATATTTCTATTGCAGCTTTAAGTGAGGAAGTTCCAGTAATTACTTTTAATGGGCTCTCCAAAAATTATTTTGCTCCTGGGTTTAGAATAGGTTGGGGAATTATTTCAGGTCCAGAGGATACCTTGAAAGATTATATAGAAGCTATTCATAAATTTGCAAGGACCCGTCTCTGTGCCCCTCATCCTCTTCAGTTTGCTATACCTGTTGCCTTAAAAAATGAAAATTCTTATCTTAAAGAAGTATTAGAAAAACTTAAAAAAAGGAGAGATTTATTAATTGAAGGTTTAAATAAAATTCCTTTTATTTCCTGCACAAAACCTCTAGGAGCTTTTTATGCCTTTCCTAAATTAGAAATTCCTAATATTAGTGACTTAGAATTTGTTAAGAGATTAATTTTAGAAGAGGGAGTTGTGGTAGTACATGGAACAGGCTTTGGGCAAAAACCCGGTAGTAAACATTTTAGAATTATTTTCTTGCCAGAAGAAGAGATCTTACTTGAGGCCTTACGAAGAATTGATAGATTTATAAAAAGACTTTATTCTTAAATGAGAATTCCTAAGGTTCATGAACTAAAAGAAAGATTTTCTCAACTTTTTCCAGCTTTTCCTATTTCTTATTTTACTGAACCCTCAAGAAAGGTTGCGCAAATTATAAGAGAAAAATGGCAAAAAGGAGAATTAAAAGAGCTTGAAAATTCATATTTAGAAAATTTGATGAAAGAAGTTTTTAAAGAATATGAAACTCCATCCTTAAAAAGAGTTATTAATGCTACCGGAGTTATAATTCATACTAATTTAGGAAGAGCTCCTCTTTCTAAAAGAGCTATAGAAGAAATTATAAAAATAGCTAAATATTACTCTAATCTTGAATTTGATTTAAAAGAAGGGAAAAGAGGAAGTAGATATGTTCATGTGGAGAGCATTTTAAAGGAAATAACAGGAGCTGAAAGTGTTTTAATAGTTAATAATAATGCTGCAGCAGTTTTAATATCTTTAAATACTTTAGCTTTTCAAAAAGAGGTAATAGTTTCCCGAGGAGAGCTTGTTGAAATAGGTGGTTCTTTTAGAATCCCTGAAGTAATGAAATGGGCAGGATGTATTTTAAAGGAAGTCGGAACAACTAATAAAACACATCTTTTTGATTATGAAAATGCAATTAATGAAAATACAGCACTTATCTTAAAGGTTCATAGAAGTAATTTTGAAATTATAGGATTTACCGAAGAAGTTAAAATAGAACAATTGGTAGAATTAGGGAAAAGAAAAAATCTTCCTGTAATGGAAGATCTCGGAAGTGGGTGTTTTGTTGACTTTTCTAAGTATCATTTGAAAAAAGAGCCTACTGTCCAAGAGGTTTTAAGAGCAGGAGTGGATATTGTTACTTTTTCAGGAGATAAATTATTAGGTGGTCCACAAGCAGGAATTATTTTAGGGAAAAAAGAGTATATAGAGAAAATTAAAAAAAATCCCTTAAATAGAGCTTTAAGAATTGATAAACTTACTTTAGCAGGTTTAGAAGCTACATTAAGAATTTATAGAGATGAAAAGTTAGCTATAGAATACATTCCGGTATTAAAAATGATTTTAACTTCTAAAGAAAAATTAAGAAAAAAGGCAAATTACCTGAGAAAAAAACTTGAAGAATTAAAACTTGATAAGTTTAAATTTGAAATAATAGAAACTGTAAATAAAACAGGAGGAGGAGCTTTGCCTACCTTAGATTTACCTTCTTATGCTATAGCTATATATTCATCTTTGTCTCCTCAATCTATTCAAAAGTTTCTTAGAGAAAATGATCCTCCAATAATAACCAGAATCGAAGAAGATAGGATTCTGATAGATGTGAGATGTCTTTTTGATGAAGACTATTCTGAAATAATAAAAGCTTTTTTAAAATTTAAAAATGGTTTTTAAGTTACCCTCCAATTTTACTTGGTTTCTTCCTTATTTAAAAAATTTTAAATTTTTAGGAAAATTTTCTTTAGATGAAATGTTCAAATACTCAACCGAAGAACTTATAAGAAAATATAAAAACTCTGAAAGTTTAACTAATCTTGTTTTAGCAGAAAGGTTTGTATTTGAAAATATAGAAAATGGATTCTTTTCTTCCAAACTTTTAAATCCGGTATTAGAAGAAAGAGAAATTTTGGGGTATGTATTTTATTTTCCTTCTAAAATTTTGAGTAAAAGATACTTAAAGTTTTTTTTAAAAAACAGCCTTATAAAAATTGATTCTAATTATTACTTTTATCCTTTAGAATGGGGTAATGGTTTTAAAATTCTTATAAATTTATGGAAAAATAAAATAAA
>Ga0105162_1000466_pt1 | contig 26931 bp, 28 predicted proteins | sample JNZ201metaG_FD_81532 | JGI IMG/M metagenome (GOLD analysis project Ga0105162, IMG submission 81532) | Hot spring microbial communities from Jinze hot spring, China to study Microbial Dark Matter (Phase II) - JNZ 20120812A | ecosystem: Environmental > Aquatic > Thermal springs > Hot (42-90C) >...
AAGTAAACATATTATATCTATTTATTCTTATCAAGCATAAAAAAGAGAGTATAATGTATATTTTAAAAAATAATTTAAGGGGGCTACAAAATGGGGAAAAAAGTTTTTGAAATTATGAATCCTAAAATTGAAACTATCTCACCAGATAAAAGTGTATATCATGCAATAGAAAAATTAATTGATAAAAGGATCCGTTCTCTTTTGGTTTTACCAAAAGATGAAAAAGATGATTATGGAGTAGTTACCGTGAGAAACATAATTTTTAAGGTTCTTACTAAAAAATTAGATCCTCACACTATAAAAATAGGTGAGATTTGTTCAAAACCCCTTATAACTGTTTCAAAAGATACCCCTGTTGAAGAACTTTTTGATTTGATGGAAAAAAATAATATCGCTAGAGTATTCGTAAAAGATAAAAACGAAATCATAGGAGTAATTTCCTTTTTTGATATTATGAATTATATCCTTATTGAGAGAGCTAAAAAATAATAAGAGGTTAACCCTATGTTAGAAAAGCTTTTAAAAGGGGGAAAATTAGAAAAAAAAGTTATAGCAAACATTGAAAATTATTTAAAAGTACTTTATTCAGCTATGGAATGTTTAAAAAATGTTTTTATTACTAAGGATATAGAAAAAACCTATTGTATAGAAAACCTTGAAAGAGAAGCAGATTTCTTAAGAAGAGAAATAACTTCTACTATATATGAAGGAGCCTTTTTACCATATATAAGACCTAATATCTGTACTTTTATTGAAATTTCTGAAAAAGCTTTTGATGCATTAAAAATCTGTGCTTTTGAATTTCGCTATTTGAATAAAGAGTTTTTTGAAAAAATTAAAGATGAAGTGATTAAAATAGCTGACATTAATTTAGAAATGTCGGAAATTTTGATAAAAGCTTTTCAATGCTTAATAGAAAAGAACAATCTAAGAGAAAAAAGCTTAGCTATCAGAATATGTGAAAAAAAAATAGACGAAATAAAACAAGATCTAACAAAAAAAATAAGAGAATGGGAGATTCTCAATTTTTGGGAAGGAAAAAATATTTCAGAATTTATAGAAGCTTTAGTAAAAATAAGTGACATATTAGAAGATGCAAGTGATTATCTTTATATTTTAGATATCTCGCTTAGGTAAATCTTCCCTATAATGATTGAACTTACTATTTTAGCTAGCTTTCTTATTGCCTTTGCAATAGGTTCCAATGATGCCTCAAATGCTCTTAGTATTTCTATAGGAGCTGGAGTAATTAAATTTAAACGTGCTGTTTTTCTATTCGGTATTTTAGTTTTTGCAGGAATATTATTAAATGGAGAAAAAGTAATGAAAACTGTAGGTAAAAATTTAGTAGAAATAAATCCTGAAACTATTGCTATTTCTCTTTTAATTTCAGCAGGATTGATAATATTTTCTAATTGGAAAAAACTCCCCCTTTCTACTCATCAAATAATTATAGGAAGTTTAATAGGATATGCTCTTGCTTCTAAATCTTCAATTAATATTTTTTCTGTTATAAAGATTATTTTATCTTGGATAATTTCTCCTTTTTTAGCTTTTTTAATTAGTTTTTTTTTATACACAATATTAGAAAGAATAATACCAAAAATTTCCTTTTTTAAGATAGAAATTCTTTTAAGGTATTTTCTTTTATTAAGTGCTTCTTTAATTTCCTATAATACAGGAGCAAATGAATTAGCCACTATCCTTGGTCCGGTGATATATTCTCAAATCTCTATTAATATTTGGTATTTATTTTTAATCTCTTCTTTTCTCGTTTTTTTAGGTGCCTATAGCTTAAGTAAAAGGGTAATTGAAACTGTAGGCAAAAGCCTCACTCCTCTTGATCCATTTTCAGGATTTGTTTCTCAAATTAGTGCAGGAATAAGTGTATTTCTATTTACTTTGCTGGGGATGCCTATTTCCACTACTTATTGTATAATAGGTGCTATAAGTGGTGTTGGAATAATTAAAGGAATAAAAACCGTAAAAACAGAACTTTTGAAAAAAATTATTATAAATTGGATAATATCCTTTTTCATAGCACTTATTTTTTCTTTTATACTTACTACAGGATATCTAAAATTTTTTTAGAAAATGAATAACGAAATATATAATCTCAAAAATCTTAAATTTACAAAAATTATAAAAAGAATTTATAAAAATGACCTCACTCTTTTTTATTTTAGAGATGCGAATGGCAATTTTATTCTTTTTGAGGGACATCACCGCTTCTACTTTTTACTTAAATTTTTCCCATTGACCTGGATTGCACAAATTTTTTCTATCAAGCTTGATCACAAAGCATTTAAAAAATTAAAAATTATTTCTATATTTGATACTAAAAAAGCTAAAAGTCTTTCGGAAAATTTTTGGTTAAGTAAAATTTTTATAAAATAAGACAAAATTTCAGGGAGGGATATTATGAAAGAAATAGGTATTATAGGTGGTGGGCAAATGGCAGAAGCTCTTATTAGGGGATTTTTAGAAAAAAATCTTTTTACACCTGAAAATATTTTGGTTTCTGAACCTATTGATCAAAGAAGAACTTATTTAGAAAAAAATTATAAAATAAATACTACCTCTTCTAATTTAGATGTAATCAAGCAAAGAAAGATTATCATTTTAGCAGTTAAACCTCAGGTTATGAAAAAAGTATTAGAAGAAATTAAAGACTTTATAGAAGTTAAAAAGCATTTGATTTTAACTATAGCTGCAGGATTACCTATAAATTTTTATGAAAAAATTCTTCCTTCTAAGATAAAGCTAATAAGAATTATGCCAAATACTTGTGCTATTGTTCATCAAGCTATCAGTGCTATCTCAAAGAATCCTTTTGCCACTGAAGAAGATCTAAAAATAACTCAGGAAATTTTTTCAGCTATTGGTGAAACCATTATTGTTGATGAAGATCTCATGGATGGAGTTACTGCTCTTTCAGGAAGTGGCCCTGCCTATGTAGCTCTCTTCATAGAAGCTTTCATTGATGCAGGAGTAAGAATGGGACTACCTAGAGAAATTGCAAAGAAATTGACTTTAAAAACTTTCTCAGGTACTATAAAGCTGATAGAGGAAACTAAAAAAAATCCTTATGAAATAAAATCAATGGTTACCTCTCCTGCTGGAACGACTATAACAGCTATACAAGAATTTTATGAAAGAGGACTTCCAGGAATTATAATTTCTGGCATTTATAAAGCCTATTTAAGAAGCAAGGAATTAAGTACTTTTTCGTGAAAAATTTTTCTGAATTCTCTTATTTTTTGATTGGATCTATCAAGATATACTCGATTAGTTAAAAGAACAACTATAAGGTCTTTTTTTAAATATATAAAGAAAGAACAACCTGTAAAACCAAGATGACCGATAGTTTTTTCTTCATTATGCATGAAACCAAGAGAAAAGTTAGAAATGCTTTCTTTAAATTCAAAAAATAATTTTACTATCTCCGATGAAATCCTTTTAGTTCCTTCTTTATAAGCTAAGAGCAAAAATTCAAGAATATCTAAAACTCCATAGATATTTCCAAAAAGTCCAGCTACTCCAGAAACTCCATCAAGAGCTCGAGTGTTCTCATCTTCAACTAAACCCCTTAAAATTTTTTTACTCCAGGGACAGACTGAGGTAGGAACAATCATTTCTTGAGAAATATTCTTTTCTAATGGCTTAAAACCCAAAAAAGATTTCTTGCTAAATTCAACATTTTTCTTAGCCTCTTCAAAAAGATTTTCTAAATTTTTTTTATAAATTTTTTCTAAAAGATAAGTTAAGACAAAATAACCAAGATCAGAATAAATACATCCTTTACCAGGTGTATATTCTAAGGGAATAATTTCAATTTTTTCTATTATTTTAAAAAGCTTAATATCTCTTTTTTCCTTAAATTCTTTATTTATCAGCATTTCGTAAAAAGGATACCATGCCTTTAATCCAGAAGTATGATTTAAAAATCTATAAATAGGAACTTCACCAAGAGGGGAAACTAAATTAAGATAATTTTTTATCGGTTTAAATATATTTATTTTATTATTATTTTGAGATAAAAGATAAATTAAGGTAAAAGCCAAAGCTAAAGGTTTAGTAAGAGAGGCTAAGTCGAAAATATCAATATCTTCAACAGGTTCTAAAAAGGGTGTAAGAGATTTATACCCCCGTGCTATTATATATTTTTTATTTTGATAAGAAATTCCTGCTATTGCACAGGGGAAAATACCTTCCTTTATACCGGAATCAAGAAGTTCAGAAAGATTAGTAAGGACCTTATAAGAAGCCATGCTCTTTAAGAAATTCTAAATTAAGTCTCTTCCTAATACTTTCTAAACTTTCAAGATAAGGAGAGAGCCACTTATAAACCATTTTAGCAATTATATCTATTTCTATATTTACAAGGTCACCCGGTTTTTTAAGACAGAGAGTAGTAACTTTTAAAGTATGGGGAATAAGCATTAATTCTAAAATATTGTTTCTAAAATCATTTATAGTAAGACTTACCCCATCTATAGCAATAGAACCTTTTTTTACTAAATAGGGGCTAAATTCTGAGGGTATTTCTATAGTAAGTTTCCAAAAATCTTCTATAGGAACTATAGAAAGAATTCTACCTATTCCATCTACATGACCTGAAACTAAATGCCCTCCAAGACGTTCCCCTAATTTTAATGCTCTTTCTAAATTAACAAACTCTCCAGAGGTTTTATATCTAAAAGTGGTTTTAGCTAAAGTTTCAGGTGAAAGAAGGGTCTTAAATGATGAACCTTTTATCTCTGTAACAGTTAAACACACACCATCAACTGCTACACTATCACCTATATTAATATCCTTTAATAAAAAAGAAGCTGAAATTTCAGCCAGAAGACCTCCTCTATAAGGTTGTAGAGAGACAATTTTCCCGATTCCTTCTACTAATCCTGTAAACATATTTTTTATATTATATCAAACTAATTTAAGTAAAACAATTCCTTAAGCTCTTCAGGATAAACTTCAAAATCATATTCAATAAATTCCTTTTTAAAAGACTGTTTTTTAATTAGTGATTTTAAATAAGAAATTACCTCCATCAAACAAATTTCTTTATCCTGATATTTTTTAATTAAACTGTGAATCTTTTCCTGGCTAAAACTTTTTTCTAAAATACACAAAATCATATTACCAATTATTTCTCTTTTAAAAGGATTGGTTAATATTTCTTTAAAAGTATTTTCATAAATTTTAAGATTTTCTAAAAAATTATTATTATTAAATAATACCATCTCTAATTGTTTCGTTTTTATTTTATCATAACTCATAAGTAACCATTCTATTTTTTTATGAAAAGAGATTAAGTCATCTATTTGTTTTGCTTTTTTCTTAAAGACTTTAAATTTTGCTAAAGTAAAAATTCTAATTAAAAAATTTTCTAAAATATCCTTATCTTTAAGCATTTGTTCATCTACAATTGGTAAATGTGGAAATGTATTTAAGATTTCTTTAGCAAAGATTCCTTGTCCATATCCTATGATTTCTTTTCCTTCTATATCTTTATAAATTTTTGTTTCCAAAGAAACACCACAGGATGGAGATTTGCTTTTTAAAAAAAATCCTTCTATTTCGGAAATTTTTTGAATGAAATTTTTAGAAAATAAAATCAACTTTTCTGTAAAGTCTTCCCCGGTTAAAATCTTGACAGCATAAATTTTTTCATTTCTTTTTACCAGAATTAACTTTTCTCTTGGCACAGGCAATCCTATTGCAACTTCTGGACATACTGAAACTATTTCACAAAATTTTCTAAGTTTTATAGCAAAAGGAACTTCGGTTAATTTCCCATCGTATCGAGTCTTCTCTAAATTAAGACAGGCACTTAAAACTAAACGAGGTTTTAACATTTAAAATAAGATTAAGTCCCTTCTTCCCAGGAACTAAGATATTTTTCTTGTTCAGGAGTAAGGAAATCAATTTGGATACCCATAGCTTTCAATTTAAGCCTTGCTACTTCTCTATCAATCTCTTCAGGAACTGGATAAACTTTTTTATCAAGCTTGTGATGATTTTTGACTATATATTCTATACAAAGTGCTTGATTCGCAAAACTCATATCCATAACTCCTGAAGGATGACCTTCTGCTCCTGCTAAATTAACAAGTCTTCCTTGACAGAGAACATATATTTTTTTTCCATTAATAAGGGTGTATTCTTCAACTTCTTTTCTTATCTTTCTGACCTGAGTAGAGATACTTTTCAAATCTTCTAAGTTTATTTCTACATCAAAATGACCTGAATTTGCAACTATTGCTCCGTCTTTCATTTTTAAAAAATGTTCTTTTCTTATAATTGATTTATTTCCAGTTACTGTGCAGAAAAAATCACCTATTTCTGCTGCTTTATCCATAGGCATAACAATATATCCTTCCATTACCGCTTCCAAAGCTTTTAAAGGATCAACTTCAGTAATAATTACTTTAGCCCCCATTCCTCTTGCTCTCATAGCAAGACCTTTACCACACCATCCAAAACCTGCAATAACAAAATTAGATCCTGCAAGAAGTCTATTAGTGGTTCTCAAAATTCCATCTATAGTAGATTGACCTGTACCATAACGATTATCAAATAAATGTTTTGTTAAGGCATCATTTATTGCAATAATAGGATATTTAAGAAGACCTTGATTGGACATAGCTTTGAGTCTTATAACACCTGTTGTGGTTTCTTCTGTACCTCCCCATACTTTTTCAATTTTTTTTGACTTATCTTTATGAAGTGTAGTTACCAAATCTGCTCCGTCATCAATAGTGATATTCGGCTCTCTTTCAAGAATAGCCTTTATATGAGAGTAATAAGTATCTTTATCTTCCCCTCTTATGGCGAATACTGGAATTTCAAAATATTTTACAAGTGCTGCTGCTACTTCATCTTTAGTGGAAAGGGGATTAGAAGCACAAAGATAAATTTCTGCTCCTCCTTCTTTTAAAGTTTTTGCAAGATTGGCAGTTTCAGTAGTGATATGAAGGCATGCTCCTATTTTTACTCCTTTTAGTGGTTTTTCTTCTCTAAATCTTTCTCTTATTTGTTTTAAAACCGGCATATCCATCTCAGACCATTCAATTAATCTTAACCCTTCATCTGCAAGGGATAAATCCTTTATATGAAATTCCAATTTTTCCTCCTTTTACCACATTATTTATCAAAACCCGCAAGCTCTTTTATTTTTTCAACCATATCAAGTTTTTCCCATGTAAATTCAGGCTCATTTCTTCCAAAATGTCCATAACAAGCTGTTTTTTTGTAAATAGGTCTTCTTAAATTTAGGTATTCTATCATATGTTTTGGTTTAAAACAAAAAAGTTTATTAATAATTTCAAGAATTTTTTCAACAGGTATAGTTTCTGTGCCATAGGTATTTACATTTATAGCAAGTGGTTCAGGTACTCCTATTGCATAAGCTACTTGTACTTCAAGTTCTCTTGCCACTCCTGCAGCTACAAGATTTTTAGCTACATATCTAGCATAATAAGAAGGAGTTCTATCAACTTTAGTAGGATCTTTACCAGAAAAGGCTCCACCTCCGTGGTGCCCTCTCCCACCATAAGTATCTACGATAATTTTTCTACCCGTCATTCCACAATCTGCAAGTGGTCCTCCTATTACAAATCTTCCTGTAGTGTTTACAAGAATTCTTGTATCAGGTTTAAGATGCTCAGGAGCTATTACCTTTTTAACTACTTCTTCAATTATAGCCTCTCTCAATTCTTTCTGAGTTACAGTAGGGTCATGTTGAGCAGCTATTACTATAGTATGAACATCAACAGGACGTCTATCCTCATACCTTATAGTTACTTGAGTTTTTCCATCAGGTCTTAAAAAAGGTAAAATTCCTCTTTTTCTCACTTCTGCAAGTCTCATAGCTAATTTATGAGCATACCAAATAGGCATTGGCATAAAGTCTGGGGTTTCATCACAAGCATATCCAAACATAAGCCCCTGGTCTCCTGCTCCTATTTCTCCATCCCTTTCTATTCCCTGAGCTATGTCAGGACTCTGTCTATCTATACTTATCAATACTGCACAGGTTTGATAATCAAAACCAAGATCAGAATGATTATAACCTATTTCTTTTACCACTCCTCTGGCAATGGTTGCATAATCTACTCTTGCCTCTGTAGTTATTTCTCCTGCTATTAAAATCATCCCTGTATTAACTAAAGTTTCACAAGCCACTCTTGCATAAGGATCCTTTTCCAAAATAGCATCCAAAACTGCATCAGAGATTTGGTCAGCTACCTTATCTGGATGACCTTCAACTACAGATTCAGAGGTAAAAAGAAAATTTCTTGTAAGCATTTTTTTCCTCCATTTGATAGATTTAAAAATTTTTTAAAAAAAATTTAAAAGAAATTTACTATACCTTTAAAATAAAGCAACTTTTATTGCAAATTAAGTAAAAACTTATATATTTAATATTATGAAGGGAAGAGAGATTAGAGAGATTTTTTTAGATTATTTTATAAAAAGGGGACATCAATTAGTTCCAAGTTCTTCTCTTATCCCTACCGAAGATCCTACCCTTCTTTTTACCAATGCAGGGATGGTTCAATTTAAAAAAGTTTTTCTTGGAGAAGAGACAAGACCTTATAAAAGGGCAGTAAGCTGTCAAAAATGTATGCGTGCAGGTGGAAAACACAATGACTTGGAAAATGTGGGTTATACAGCAAGACATCATACCTTTTTTGAAATGCTCGGAAATTTCTCTTTTGGAGATTATTTTAAAGAAACTGCTATAGAATATGCCTGGGAATTTATTACCAAATTTTTAGGTCTTCCCAAGGAAAAACTATATATCACGGTATATGAAAAAGATGATGAGGCAGTTTTTTATTGGAAAAAAATAGCTTCCTTTCCAGAAGATAGAATTGTTCGCCTTGGAGAAAAGGATAATTTTTGGGCAATGGGAGACACAGGTCCCTGTGGTCCATGTTCAGAAATAGTTTATGACATGGGAGAAGAATTTGGCTGTAAACGGCCTGATTGTAAACCTGGTTGCGATTGTGATAGATTTTTAGAAATTTGGAATTTGGTCTTTATGCAATATGAAAGAGATGAAAACGGAAATTTAAAACCCCTGCCCAAAGGTTGTATAGACACAGGAATGGGGCTTGAAAGAATCACTGCTTGCTTGCAAGGTGTTTCCTCTACTTATGAAACCGATCTTTTTGAAAAAATTATTTATAAGATTTCAGAAATAACAGGTAAAGTCTTTAAAGAAAATAAAGAAACAGAAATAGCTTTTAGAGTAATTGCTGATCATATAAGAGCAACTGTCTTTTTACTTGCAGAGGGACTTATGCCTTCCAATGAAGGTAGAGGATATGTTTTAAGAAGAATAATAAGAAGAGCTGAAAGATTTGGTAAAATCTTGGGAATTAAAGAACCTTTTTTATATAAGCTTATTCCTTCAGTTATAGAAGAATTAGGAGATATTTATCCTGAACTTATAAGAAATAAAGAAATCTCTGAAAAAATATTAAAAATAGAAGAAGAAAAGTTTTTAGAAACTTTAAATCTTGGACTTGAGATTTTAGAAAAAGAAATAGAAAAACTTAAAAGAGAAGAAAAAAAGGTTATCCCTGGGGAGGTATTATTTAAACTTTACGATACCTATGGATTTCCCTATGATTTAGTAAGAGATTATGCATTGCCACTTAATTTTTCTCTTGATTTGAAAGGATTTGAAATCTTAAGAGAAAGAGCAAGAGAAGAGAGCAGAAAATCTTGGAAAAAAACCTTAGAAAGGCTTCCAGATTTTATCAAAAATTTAATTAAAGAAGATACCCAAACTCTATTTGTAGGATACGAAACTCTTGAAAGTTCAGCTAAAATTTTGGATATTCAAAAAGAAAATAATATTTATTATATCATTACTAATCTAACTCCTTTTTATCCAGAGGGTGGAGGACAAATTTTTGATACGGGTATAATAATAGGTTCGAAAGGAAAAGGAAAAGTTATAGAGACTCAAAAAGTAGGGGAAATTATTTATCACAAGGTAATTTTAGAAGGAATTATTGAAAAAGGTGAAGAAGTATTAATGCAAGTTGATAAAAAAAGAAGGTTTCATATAGAAAGACACCATACAGCCACTCACCTTCTTCATTCAGGACTAAGAAAAATTCTTGGTCCTCATGTAAGACAATCCGGATCTTTAGTTGATGAAGAGAGGCTTCGCTTTGATTTTTCTCATTTTCAAGGATTAACTGATGAAGAAATTAAAAAAGTAGAAGAATTAATAAATCAGTGGGTTTTAGAAAATTATCCAGTTGAAATTATGTGGGTTAAAAAAGAAGAAGCAGAAAGAGAAGGAGCTATAGCTCTTTTTGAAGAAAAATATGGAGAAATTGTAAGAGTAGTAAAAATTGATGATATCTCAATGGAACTCTGTGGGGGAACTCATGTAAAAAGAACAGGAGATATAGGATTAATCAAAATTATAAATGAAACAAGCGTAGCTTCTGGTATAAGAAGAATTACAGCTGTAGCTGGTCTTAAAACTTATGAATGGATTAAAAATCTTGAAAATAAAATAGAAAAAATAGCTAAAGAACTGAAAACCACTCCAAAAGATATAGAAAAGAAAATCAGATCTTTATGGAAAGAAATTGAGGAATTAGAAGAAGAAAAAATAAAACTTAAAAAGGGAGATCTCAAAAAAGATCTTGAAGAAAAACTTAAAAAAATAGAAGAGATAAACGGAATTAAAGTTCTTGTAACTTCTTTCAAAACAGAAAAGATAGAAGAATTGAGAGAAATAGGAGACTTTTTTAAAGCTAAACTTGGCTCTGGAATAATTTTTCTTATAGGAGAAAAAGATGAAGGAAGTCCTCTTGCAGTGTGCATGGTAACTAAGGACCTTGCAGAAAAATATCCAGCCAACAAGATATTTCAAAAAATATCAAATCTCACAGGATTAAAAGGAGGAGGAAAATCTGAATTATGTCAGGGAATTTTTCAAGAAAAAATTTCTTTAGAAAAAATTAAAACCTTATTAAAAGAGGTCTTATAAATTTATAATGAAATTTTATACCCTTCAGTGGATTAAAGAGATTTTTACAAAGTATCAATTAGAAGAAGGTATGTTTATAGAGGAAAAAGAAATTGCTTTTGAGCCAAAATATTTTATTTGGGCTTTATTACATATTTATCAAAAAAAAGATATTCCTTTCTTAGGAGAATCTTTAAATATAAAGGACCTTGAATTTATTTTAGTTCATCAAGGATTTGATTTTATGTATCTTGTTGATCTTTTAAGAAAAGAATTTGCCTATTGGTTTAAAGAAAATCTTTTATATAGAGATTATTCTAATGAAACCTATTTTATTCTTGCTTCTGAATTTTTACTACTTGAGGAACAGTTAAAAAAACAGATTCAAATTCCACTTCTTGATCAAATGAAAAAGCTTATTCTTGATTTAGAAGAACGTGTAGAAGAAAAAAAATCACTTGAAAATTTTGATAAAAAAAGATTTTTTAGACTAGTAAAATTTTTCAGCGTGGTTGAAAAGCTTGAAAAAACAAAATGTTCAGAATTGGTAGATAGGGCAAAGAATATTACTGAAAGAGCTTATCACTCTCTTGAAGAACTTGATTTTCCTTTACCTTCTATTTCTAAAAATGAGGTTAAGATTACTTTAAAGGATGAATTAAATAAATTGTTTCATTTACCAGGCTCAGGAGGTAATTGAGGAATATCCCGAGTTTCGTATACAGCAATAAGTCTTGTATGTTGATATTTTTGATGTTCTTTCATAGAAACATTTTTAGGGCTATAAAGATCACCTGTTCCATAAACCTTAAAAATTTCATAGGGAATATTAATTAAATACTTTTCAATGATCTCTATAGGTGCCTCAGCTCTTTTTTTAGCAAGTTTTTCATTAACTTTTTTATTCCCAAAGGAAGAAGCACTACCTATAGAGATAAACAATATTTTTCTACCTTTGCTTTCTCTTGATAAATAATCAAGAAAATTAATAAGCCTTAGGTATTCCAATGAATTTTTTTCAATCTTGCTTGACCCTACAGGATAAAATATAGTGATCTCACCTGCACCTTGTTTTCTTGATATTTCTTCAATCATTGCCAAAGTTTTTTGTGCTATTTCTATATTGGATTTACTTGTTTTAAGAATTTCCTGTTGTGTAGAATCCAAGCTTTTTATTCTTTCTTCTATTCTTTTTGTAGCTTCTTTTATCTCAAAAATATTTTCTTTCATCTCAGAACTGCCTTGTTTAAGTTCAGCAAATTCTGCCATAGCCATATTATGAGAATCAACAAATATTTGAGCAAGCACTCTTGCTTGATCTTTCGAGGCAGCACCTGTAATAGTTCCAGGAGGATAATCAATAACTTTAGTAGTATTATCTATATCCTTCATATAAAGTTTTGTACTTTCCCCACCACATCCTACTAAAAAGATACCTATTACTATGACAATTAATAAAATAATTTTTTTCATTATTCCCTCCTTCCCTTAGAATTAAGATTAAGTTTAAATTATTACAATTATAAAAAAATTTTAAAAATTTTAAATTAAAAAGTCAAGTTATATTATAGATTTTTAAAGTTTTTTTGATAAACTTTATGTGTAAAAGTTATGGCTAAAAAAATTGAAAAATTAGATTTAAAAAATATTAAGAAAAAAGCTAAGGAAATTATAAAAAGGCTTAAAAAAGCTTATCCAGATGCAAAAATAGCTTTAAATTTTAAAACCCCTCTTCAACTTCTTATTGCTACTATACTTTCTGCTCAATGCACTGATGAAAGAGTAAATGAGGTAACTAAAAAACTTTTTAAAAAATACAAATCTGCTAAAGATTTTGCTAAAGCTGATCTTAATGAACTTGCTGAAGATATAAAAAGTACAGGTTTTTATAAACAAAAGGCAGAATATATAAAAGAAGCATGTAAAATAATAGTTGAAAAATATAATGGAGAAGTTCCTCAAACTATGGATGAATTATTAGAACTCCCGGGGGTTGCAAGAAAAACTGCAAATATTGTTCTTGCTAATGCTTATGGAATTGTAGAGGGGATTCCTGTTGATACCCATGTGAGAAGAGTGACTCAAAAACTTGGACTTGTAAAGGTCTCTCAACCAGAAAAAATAGAAAAAGAACTTATGGAGGTCTTACCTAAAAAAGAATGGTTTTCATTTCCTTATCTTATCCAAGCTCATGGAAGAAAAATATGTTTAGCTCGTAAACCTAAATGTGAAGAGTGCATTTTAAAGGATCTCTGTGATGCTTACCTATCCTCAGATTGATCCAGTTATCTTTAAAATAGGCCCTCTTTCTGTAAGATGGTATGGTTTAATGTATATAATAAGTTTTATAGTATGTCTTTTTTTATGTAAATATCAATTAAAAGAAAAAAACAAAATAGAGCTTTATCCTTTTTTAGAAAACCTTCTTTTTTATAGTTTTTTAAGTTTAATTATAGGCGCAAGAGTTGGATTTTGTTTTTTTTATTATCCTGATTATTTTTTAGAAAATCCCCTGGAAATAATTGCTATCTGGAAAGGTGGAATGTCTTTTCACGGAGGTTTAACAGGAGCTATAATTGGTGGATATATTTATACAAAAATTAAAAAAGAATCTTTTTTATGGTGGGCTGATTTAGTAGTGGTCACAGCTCCTATTAGTCTTTTTTTTGGAAGAATTGGAAATTTTATAAATGGAGAAATTTATGGTAAACCAAGTAATCTACCTTGGGCTATGATATTTCCAGAAGGTGGACCTATCCCAAGACATCCAGTTCAGCTTTACGAAAGCTTAGTTACAGGACTTTTTTTATTTTTATTTCTTTGGAGTCTAAGAAAAAAAATATGGTTACCTGGAACAAAACTTTCTATTTTTTTAATTCTTTATGGAATACTTAGATTTTTATTTGAATTTATAAGAGAACCTGCCCAGAGTTTTCCTCTTATCTTTAATTTTTTTACCATGGGTCAAATCTTATGCATAACAATGATTTTATTTGGATTAATTCTTTTATATTTCATCAGGATAAATACTGTTAAGCAATACCTCTAATTGAGAAGCTATCTCTTTTGCTAAATTAAAATACTCTTCAAATATAATTTTAGCATTATTTGAATTTAAACCTTTATTAAAATTGACACAATTTTTACATAAAAGATTGCGTAATTTTTTACCTAATGGATTATCCAGTTGAATTTTTGAATAAAGTTCCACATCTTGCCAAGAAAGTCTTTTCAAAATATGAAGTTGTCTTAGAAAACTAGGGGTTGAAAGAGAAACTACATCTTTTAAAGAAAACCTGGAGTCCTTAATAATTTTAGCAAGAATTATAAGCCAAAAGTGATTTATTACTTGAACAAGAGCCATAATTTCATCATGTTTTTTGGGAGAAATTTTTACTAAATTTAACCCCTCTTTTGACATAATTTCTGTAAACCATTTTACTACACCTTTTCCTCTTACAGGATAAAAGGCAATAGTTTTACCCTTTAAATTTTTCTCATAAGGTCCAAAAAGAGGATGAGTAGCAAGAATCTCCCCTCTTTTAAAATATTTTTTCATAATTCTAACTGGACCTATTTTTAAAGAACAAATATCTATAATCCAATGGTAATTATTTATATAATTTGATATTTCTTTTACTACCTCTTGAAAAGCTTCCATAGGAACAGAGATTAAAATGATTTTACTTTTATTTACAAGCTCTATATTAGTAAGGGGACCTGATATATCTGAAATGAAAACTTGATATCCCTTTTTCTCAAAAAAATCTCTAAAAAATCTTCCCATTTTCCCTTTTCCACCAATGATTCCAATTTTAAAGTTCTCATCCATAAAAACCTCCTATTTAAAATTAAGCTACTTCAGAAAGTTTTAATCTTTCATTCCATCTTCTCATCAATTCTTCTTTTAAAACTGGATAATTTTTTAATTCTGGATCTCTTTTAACTAATTCAAAGGCATCTTCCCTTGCTTGAAGAAGAATTTGATAATCTCTTACAATGTCAGCTTTTCTAAACTCTAAATATCCTGATTGTTTAGTACCTAAAAATTCTCCAGGACCTCTTATTTCTAAATCCTGTTCTGCAATTTTGAAACCATCATCTGTTTCACACAAAATTTGAAGTCTTTTATAAGATGGTGCTTCAAAGGAAATCTGATTAGCTATTAGGAAACAATAAGCTTGTTCTTCACTTCTTTTTACTCTTCCTCTTAATTGGTGAAGTTGAGAAAGTCCAAATCTTTCTGCGTGTTCTATTATTATAACTGTAGCATTAGGCACATCTACCCCTACCTCAATTACAGTGGTAGAAACTAAAATATCTATTTCTTTTCTTTTAAAAGCATGCATTATTTTTTCCTTTTCATAGGAACTCATTCTTCCATGTAAAAAACCTACTTTATATTCTTGAAAAATTTCCTTTTTTAAATATTCTCCATAAGTAGTTACTGCCTTAAGTTCCATTTTTTCGGATTCTTCAATAATTGGAAGAATAACATAAGCTTGATATCCTTTTTTAAGTATTTCTTTTGCCTCGTTATAAGCCCGTTTTTTGTTATATTCTAAAAATAGCTTGGTAATAACTGGTTTTCTCCCTTTTGGCATTTCATCAATTATAGAAAGATCTAAGTCTCCATAAATAGTTAAGGCAAGAGTTCTTGGGATAGGGGTAGCAGTCATAACCAAGGTATCTGGAATTATTCCTTTAGCTTTTTCTCTTAATGCAGCTCTTTGTAAAACACCAAAACGATGTTGTTCATCAATTATTACTAAACCTAATTTTTTAAATTCAACTTTTTCTTGAAAAAGAGCATGAGTTCCTATTACAAAATTTATATATCCGGTAGAAAGGCCATAATAAATTTCTCTTTTTTTGGTAGGAGGGATTCCGCCTGTAAGTAAAGCTGTTCTTATTCCCATAATTTGAGCATATTGTCTGAAATTGTAATAATGCTGTTCTGCTAAAATTTCTGTAGGTGCCATAAGAGCTACTTGATAGCCATTTTCTATAGCAATAAGAGCTGCAATAAAAGCTACTACTGTTTTCCCACATCCTACATCTCCTTGTAAAAGTCTGTTCATCGGGATAGCTTGAGACATATCTTCTTTTATTTCCTCTATAACTCTCTTTTGAGCATTTGTTAATTCAAAGGGTAATCTGTTTATAAAATCTTCAACTGTCTTACTTTTTATATTAAAAGCTATTCCAGTTTCCTTCTTGATCTTTCCCCTTCTTAAAGCTAAAGCTAATTCCAAAAAGAAAAATTCATCATAAGCAATACTTTTATGATAAATACTTTCTTCTCTTTTTAAGGAATAAATATCTTCATTAGGATCAGGAAAATGAAGTTTCTTAATAGCTATATTTAAAGGAACAAGTTTTCTTTTTCTCAGGAATTCTAAAGGCACATAATTTCCTATATACTCTCCATATTCTTCTATTGCATTTTTAACAACTCTTCTAAAATATTTTTCTGGAACATTTTCTATAGTTGAATAAATGGGGATAATATGCCCTATTTCAAGTTCTTCTAATTCTTCTTTACCTTCTTCTACGAGTTTAGGATGAATTATTTCCAAAGTTCCTCCAAACCTGGAAACCTCTCCAATAGCATAAAAACTTTTACCAGGAGAAAATAAATTTCTCCAAACTTTTTCATTAAAATTAAACCATTTTAAGGTCAAAATCCCGGTTCCATCAGTAAGAGTAGCCACAAATATTTTTTTCCTAAAATAATAGGCAATCCCGCTTTTAATTATTTGACCAAAAACTACAGCCTTTTGTCCTTCTTTTAACTCATTTATAGGAATTATTCTTCTTCTATCTTCATAATCTTTTGGCAAAAAAAACATAAGATCTTCTATGGTATGGATTTGTTTTTTAGCTAATTTTTTAGCAATTTGAGATCCTACTCCTTTAAGATATTGAACAGGTTGGGTAAGAATTTCTCTATGTTTAAGATAGGTATCAAGAGTAATTTCTATTTGAGATATTTCTTCCTCTATAAAAGTATGAGAAATGTCTTCTTCTTTATCGGTATTTACCTTAAAACTTTCTATTAATTTAAGCATTTGTTTTATTTTTCTTTTCTTTTCTTCTAAAGAACTTATTTCAAAATTTTCACAAAGGTTTAGAAGGTCTCTCTTAGTTTGAAAAAAATCTTCAGGAATTTCAGTTATGATCTTTTTTAAAGTATTCTCAAGATTTTTGGTTTTTGGAAGAATAGCAAAATCCTTTTTTGAAACAGAATAAAGAAGATCTATTAATTTAGAACTCCAATTATTAAAATCTGCCTCTCTTTCTTTCTTCATTTTTACATTAAACTTTTCCAAGGCGTTATAATAGATTCGTTGAATGTCTTTTCAAAGATTGTCTTTAGTTTATAAGCTTTTTCCAAATTTCCATGTTTTAATGCTCCTAAATAAAATATTTCAAATTTTTTTTTAGCTTCAGTATAAAGCAAAAGTTTTTGTTCTAATTTTAAATCTTTTTGATAGTTATTAAAGATTTTCAAAAGAGCAAGAGTCCTGTAATAATCAAGTCCTTTCATAGCAGAAAGTTGATCAGATCTCCCCCCGCTTTTTATTACTAAACATTCTTTAATTAATCCTATAGGCATTTTTAAAGAAACTCTAAGCCAAAATTCATAATCTTCACATACAGGAAAAGCTTCATCAAAAAATCCGATCTCATCAAAAACTTCTTTTTTAATCAAGACTGTTGAAATAGAAACTACACAAAGTTTTATAGCCTTATCAAAAAACCATCCCTCTGCTTTTTTATGTATTTTTTTAGGATTTATTCTTCTATTTCCTTTATACCAAATCTCATCAGTTTGAACAATTTTATAGTGGGGGTATTTTTCAAAAAATTTTAGTTGTTTTTCAAGTTTTTCTGGAACAAATGCATCATCACTATCAAGAAAAGCAACCAATTCTCCTTTTGCTTTCAAAATTCCAATATTTCTGGTATGAGATACCCCTTTATGAGGTTTTCTTACATATATGAGAGGATATTTTGATACTAAATAAGGGGTCTCATCAGTTGAGCCATCGTCAACTATAATAATTTCAATATTTTTAAAAGTTTGATTTAAAACACTTTCTATGGCTCTTGGAAGAATGTACGCCCTGTTATAAGTAGGAATAATAACACTAATCAAGGGCTTTTTCATCTAAAAACCAAATATTTTACATTTTTTTATAAAATCAAACAATTTTTTATTGGTGTCTGAGTATTTTTAGCTTGATATTTTAAATAAAAAAATCATAATATATTAATAATTTTGCAAGATTTTATGAATAATCTTGAAATTAAAAAAAAGCTTATCACTATTTCTTTTTTAATTTTAGGAGTAATATGTTTTGGCACAATAGGATATATGGTAATAGAAAATTTGAGATTTTTAGATGCACTTTACATGACTATTATTACAGTAGCAACAGTAGGATTCAAAGAAGTAAAGGATTTGACAGAAACGGGAAAAATTTTTACTATAGTTCTTATTTTTAGTGGCTTTGGGGTTTTTGCCTATGCTATGACTACAGGAGCAAAAATTTTAATAGAAGGAGAACTAAAGGAGGTATTTAAAAAAAAGAAAATGAAAAAACAAATTGAAGCTTTGAAAGACCATTACATTATTTGTGGTCACGGAAGAATGGGAAGAATAATCTGTAAAGAATTAAAAGCTAATGAAATAAAATTTGTAGTAATAGAAAAAGACGAAAAAAATATTATGGACGAAGACATGCTTTATATTATAGGAGATGCAACAAAAGATGATATATTAAAGGAGGCAGGAATTGAACGAGCAAAGGGTATCATATCAGTATTGCCTTCTGATGCTGAAAATCTTTATGTTGTTGTGAGTTCAAGATTTTTAAATCCCAAACTTTTTATTGTGGCAAGAGCAACTGATGAAGAAGCAAGAATTAAATTGAAAATGGCAGGAGCCAATAAAGCTATTTGCCCTTATTATACTGGTGGATTAAGAATAGCTCATACAGTATTAAGACCAAATGTTATAGATTTTTTAGAATTTGCTACAGGTTCAGAATATAGGGATGTTCAAATTGAAGAAATTGAAGTATCTAAAAATTCAAGTTTAATAAGAAAATCCCTAAAAGATGCAGAAATAGGAAATAAGTTTGGTATTATAGTAATAGGTATCAAAAGAGCTGAAGGTGAAATAGAACTTAATCCCTCTGCAGATACTATTATTTCTTCAGGAGATATTCTCATTGTAATAGGAAAAAGTGAAAATTTAGAAAAATTCTCTAAAGTAGCTCAAGGTTTAGATTAATGAAAAAAATTTTTATTACAGGTGGAACTGGATTTATAGGAAGTGTTTTAGTTTACTCTCTTTTACAGGAAAATTATGAGATTTATGTACTTACAAGAAATTCTGAAAAAATAAAAAAACTGCCATCTTCTTGCAAGATTGTCTCAGGTAATCCAACCGTTAAAGGAGATTGGCAAAAATTTTTAAAAGAAATGGATATAGTAATTAATCTTGCTGGACAAAATATCTTTTCTAAATGGACAGAAGAATACAAAAATAAAATTTTAGAAAGTAGAGTTAAATCTACACAAAATATTGTTTCCTCTTTAAAAGAAGGTACTTTACTTCTTAATGCTTCAGCTGTGGGATATTATGGAGATAAGGGAGATGAAATTGTTACTGAAGAAAGTCTACCTGGAAATGACTTTTTAGCAAAAGTATGTATTCAATGGGAAAAGGAAGCATTAAAAGCTAAAGAAAGGGGGGCAAAGGTTATTATAACTAGATTTGGGATTGTACTAGGTAAGGGAGGAATGCTTGCCAAAATTTTACCTTTTTTTAAATTCGGCCTTGGTGGGACTCTTGGAAAAGGAAATCAATGGTTCCCATGGATTCATATAAAAGATTTAATATCTGCTATTAGTTTTTTAATAAAAAAAGAAAAAGAAGGTATTTATAACCTTACCTCTCCCAATCCTGTAACAAATAAAGAGTTTACTAAAACTTTAGGAAGAATTTTAAAAAGACCTACTATACTACCAGTACCTCTTTTTATGTTAAAACTGGTGTTTGGAGAACTTTCTAATGTAATTATTTCAAGTATAAAAGCTTATCCTCAAAATCTTTTATCTATTGGGTTCTCTTTTAAATTTGAAACTTTAGAATCTGCTTTAAAAGATCTTTTAGAAAAGAGTACATAAAAAATGGCAAAAGCAAAACAATTTGTTATTTTAGCAATTTTTTTAATAATCCTTTCTTCTTGTAGTTACGAAATTAAAGAAAATGCAGAAGAAAGATTTAAGGTTTTTTTTAGTAAAATTCCTTTAATTAAAAATTACATTACCCTACCTCCTGCTCCTACTGAACTATACAGTCAAACTGAACAACTAATAAATGAGTTAAAAGCTCTTAAAGCTGAAGATATTTTTAAAGATGAGTATGAAAGAGTTCTTAAGGCTTGGGAAGAAGCTAAAAAATTATATCAAAAAAAGTATTATAAATCTGCTGAAAAAAAATTAAAAAAAGTAAATCACATGGCAAAAGAATTAGTTGAAAAAGTCAAAGCCTACCAAGAAGTACTTAAAAAATCTGCTTTAGAAAAATACAAACAAATAGAAGAAAGGGCTAAAGAAATAATGAACAAAATCAAATCAAAGGAAGAAAAGTTAAAAATAGAGATTTATCTATGGAAACTAAGAAATTTAATAGAAATGGGAATGTTTGATGAGTTTGAAAAAGAAATTCAAAATCCTCCCTTTTGATCAACTGGATAAAAATTTTCTATGGATTTTTATTTCCTCAGGTGCTTTAATAGGATTTCTTCCTCCTTGCCCTGGAACTTTTGCCTCACTTGAAGCCTTAATAATTTTTTGGTTTTTAAAAAAATTATCTTGGTTCTATCAATTACTTATAATTTTAGGAGTCTCTATTTTAGGAATAATAAGTTCTGATTTTGTTTCTAAATTACTAAAAATAAAAGATCCTGATATAGTTGTAATAGATGAATTAGCGGGAATGTGGATAGCTCTTTATGGCAAAAATACCTTTTTAGAATTTATACTTGCTTTTTTTGTTTTTAGAGTAATAGATATTAAAAAACCCTATCCTTTAAAAAAAATTGAAAATTTACCTCATGGATGGGGAATAATGGCAGATGATATAATAGCAGGAATCTTTACCAATCTCTTTATTACGAGTGTTATGTATTTTATAAAATAAAAAGTTAATCGGAATGAAAGGTGCTTTAATTTTTATAGGAAATGAACTTGTTTCTGGAGCTATAGAAAATACTAATAGTATTTTTGCAGGAAGAGTACTCACAGCTTATGGTTTTGATATTGGAGAAATTGTTACTATACCTGATGAGTTAAAAATAATTATAAAGTATTTAAAAACTTTGGTAAAAAAATATGATTTTCTCATAATCTCTGGAGGATTAGGCCCTACTGATGATGATATAACTAATCTTGCTGTTTCAAAAGCTTTTAATTTAGAGTTAAAAGAAAATCCTGATTTTCTCTCTGCTATTTATTCTGCTAAGGAATACAAATTTTCAAAAAATTTAGCAAAAAAAATGGCTTTACTTCCAGAATCAACTATCCCATTATCTAAAAACTTTTCCATTGCAGGCTATCTTTTAAATATAAAAGAGAAACCATTATTTTTCTTACCAGGAGTTCCTCATCAATTTAAATATCTTTTAGAAACTGAAGTAATTCCTAGGCTTTTAAAATCAAAGATAAATCATAAAAGAGAAAACACAAAAATTTTAAGGTTTTTTGATTTAAATGAAACTGATATAAATCAATTTATAAATACTTTTCCCAAAAAATTACTCTCTCGTATTAAAATCGGATATTATCCTGTATTTCCCGAAGTAAAATTAATACTACAAGCTAAGGATGAAAAAATTCTAAGATCTTTTATAGAAAAGCTTAAAGAACATTTAAAAATTTATCTTTTAAGTGAAGAAGACGAAAGTTTGCCTCAAGTAATAGGTGTTCTTCTTAAAAAAAGAGGAGCAAAAATTGCTGTAGCAGAATCTTGCACAGGAGGGTTAATATCTTCTTTAATTACTTCTGTTTCAGGAAGTTCTTCTTATTTTGATAGGGGATTCATAACTTATACTCCAGAAAGTAAAGTAGAACTTTTAGAGGTTAATCCAAGCACTATTGAAAAATTTGATGTAGTAAGTTATGAAGTAGCAATGGAGATGGCAGAAGGAGTAAAGAAAAAAGTTGGAGTTAATTATGCTTTGAGTACAACAGGATATGCTGGCCCCACTGGAGGTACTTCTGAAAATCCTGTAGGAACAGTTTACATTGGTTTTGCTTACGAAAATAAAGTTAAATCTTTTAGATTTAGTTTTCCTGGTGAAAGAAAAGATATTCAAGTTTTAGCAAGTTATACTGCTCTTGATATATTAAGGAGGTATTTATTATATGGTGAGAGCTTTTTTAGCTATAGATTTGCCGATGGAATTAAAGAAAAAATTATGGGAACTTAAAGAGGAAGTCCCTCCCCAGATTAAAATAAAATGGGTTGAATTACCAAACTTTCATATAACTTTAAAATTTTTTGGAAATATTTCTGAAAGTTTTTTAGAAAAAATATTCAAAGAATCTGAAAATATAATTAAAAATTATCAATTCTTTCAACTTATGTTAGATCAACTAGGTTTTTTCCCTAAAAAGAAAATTCCTCGTGTTGTTTGGATAGGCTTAAAAACTCAAGATGAAACCCTTTTTGATTTACAAAAGGCATTACAAAAAATTTTTAAAAAATTAAAAATCAATTCTGAAAAAGAGGAGTTTCATCCTCATATTACTCTTTTCAGAGTAAAAAGTATAGAGAACCTAGAAAGTTTTAAAGATTATTTTGAGAAAATTTCAAAAAAAACAGAATCTCTTAAGGGTTTAAATTTTCAGGTAAAAGAACTTGTTTTTTTTAAAAGTACTCTTCTTCCCACAGGACCTCTTTATGAACCATTATACAAGATACCTCTTAAAAATGTTTAAGAGCTTTAAAATTTTTCTTTGGATCCTGACACTACTATTTCTAACAAAATCTACTTTTTCTGAAAATAAGAATTTTTTTGAAAAAGAAAAACCTACCTACGGAGATGCTCTAATAATTGGTACCATTGCTGATGCAAGCATACTTATCCCTATGATAGCAACTGATGTAATGAGTCATACTATAGGAGGACATATTTTTTTAGGTGTAGTGAAATATGGTCCTGATTTAAAAATAATAGGAGATATAGCTGAAAGGTTTGAAATTTCCCCTGATCAAAAGACTATTACTTTTTATCTTAAAAGGGGGGTCAAATGGGAAGATGGAGTTGAGGTTACTGCTGAAGATGTATATTTTGGCTTTAAACTCATTACTTCTCCAGAAATTCCATCTCCTTATGCAAGTGATTTTTTAGAGGTAAAAGAATTTAAGATTATAAATCCCTATACTTTTAAAGTAATTTATAAAAGACCTTTTGCTTTAGCTCTTTCTTCCTGGGGTAATTTGGTAGTTTTACCCAAACATCTTCTTGAAGGAAAAAGTATAGATTATTTAAAAAATGTTTTTGGAAGAAATCCAATTGGAAACGGCCCTTTTAAACTTAGAAAATGGAAAACCCAACAAGAAATTCACTTAAAATATAACTCTATTTATTATGAAGGAAGACCTTATCTTAATTATTTAATCTATAGAATAATCCCAGATCCTTCAACACTTTTTATGGAACTTAAATCAGGAAGCATTGATTGGATTTCCTTAACCCCTTTACAATATTTAAAACTTCAAAAGGAAAATAAATTAAAACAAGAATTCAAAATATACACATATCCCTCTTTTAGCTTTACCTATATAGGCTATAATCTCAAACATCCGTTTTTTAAAGATAAAAAAGTTAGAAAGGCTTTATGTTTTGCTATTAATAAGGAAAAAATAATAAAAGGTGCTCTTTTGGGGAATGCTATTCCTGCTTACGGACCTTATAAACCAGACACTTGGTTTTATAATAAAAAAATTGAAAAATCCTGTCCTTATAATCCTGAAGAAGCTTTAAAACTTTTAAAAGATGCAGGTTTTAGAAAAGGAAAGAAGGGAATATTAGAAAAAGATGGAATTCCCTTTGAATTTACTCTTCTTATAAATCAAGGAAATCTTCCAAGATTATTAGCTGCTCAGATAATCCAAAGAGAACTTTCAAAAATAGGTATTAAAGTAAACATTCGGGTTATGGAATGGACTACCCTTATTCATCAATTTATAGATAGTAGAAGATTTTCTGCAGTAATTTTAGGTTGGTCAACTGGACCTGATCCAGATTTATATGATATCTTTCATTGTTCTAAAACTAAACCTCCTGGATTAAATTTTATAGGATATTGTAATCCAGAACTTGATGAACTTTTAGAAAAAGGAAGATATACTTTGGATAAAGAAAAAAGAAAAGAAATTTATTATAAAATCCAAGAGATATTAGCTGAAGATCAGCCTTATAATTTTCTTTATATTCCTATGAATTTAGAAGCTATTCATAAAAGATTTTATGGAATTAAACCTGCACCTATAGGAATAGGATATAATATAGAAAAATGGTGGGTACCTCAAAAAATGCAAAAGTACTTAATTCCTTAAAAAATTTTTAAATATTTTACTCTCAACAAAACTAATAATTTCTTCAGCAAGTTCTATAGCCTCTTGAGCTACTTTATCATTATAAATTTTTGCAGGTATATCATCTGGTAAACAATTAGGATATCTTGTAGAATTTTAATGAAAACTCTTTATCATATTCTCCTGCTACACTACATAATCGGGCAATAGAATGCCCGATCACTATTTCTTCTCCCTGTGCATATAAATAAGCTTTAAGGGCCTTTTCCCCTATTTGTTGAGCAAGAAAACATACCAAATAATAACCTCCTTCTTTAGCAAGATATTTTGCCCACTTTAAATCTTCTTTTGCTTGCTCAAGCCAACGTTTTCCTTCTTCAATTGGATTTCTTCTCATATAATATTATTCCTTCTTTTTCTATTTGTTTAAACAATTTTTTTTGCCTAAGTTGCAAATATTCTAAAGGTGTATAACATAAAATATCAGCATCTACAGGTAATTCCAAAAGGGAATATATCTCTTTTACTCTATCTAAAAACGGTTTATCAGTATCCATTATAACGATAATATCCAAATCTGTAAAAAGATCTTTTCTTTTAATATAGGATCCAATTAAAATTATTTTCTCTACTTTTTCTTTGAGTTTTTCTACAATTCTATTAAGTGAAATTTCCAATAATTTTTTATATTTTTCTCTTTTTTCTTGTAAATTTTTATACTCCATACCTATAAGGAGTTGAAAATCTTTTAAAAAATTTTAAACTGCTTTTATCAGTTTGTAAATGGAGAATTTGAATGAAACTTGTAGTAGTGGGTGGTGGAAGCTGGGGCACGGCTCTTGCAAAAATTTTAGGAGAAAAAGAAATAGAAACTTATATTTTAGTAAGACGCACTGCTATTTATGAAGCTATAAATAAAGAAAAGGAAAACCCCTTTTATTTGCCTGGAATCAAACTTCCAAAGAAAGTCAAAGCTGAATTAGATCCAGAAAATGCTTTTAAAAACTCTCAGGCAGTAATATGGGCTATTCCTTCATTTGCCTTAAAAGAAGTTCTAAAAAAATATAAAAATTATGCAGAAAAAATACCTTATCATATCTCCGGGATAAAGGGATTTGATTTAGAAACAGAAAAAACCCCTTTTAATATTTTAAAAGAGGAATTACCTAAAAATTGTAAAATTTTTGCTTTAGGTGGACCTTCATTTGCTAAAGAGGTCGCATTGAGACTTCCTACTGCTGTAGTTTTAGCTGGAGAATCCGATGAAGAAACAAAAAAAATCCAAGAACTATTAGCAATTTCCTATTTTAGGGTTTATCGAAGTAATGACCCAGTAGGAGTAGAAATTGGGGGTGCATTAAAAAATATAATCGCCATTGCTTCCGGAATTAGTGATGGATTGGGACTTGGTCTCAATGCTAGAGCAAGTCTTATTACAAGAGGTCTCATAGAAATAATCCGTTTGGGTACAAAGCTTGGAGGAAATATACATACCTTTTACGGACTTGCTGGAGTAGGAGATCTGGTTTTAACTTGTACAGGATCTCTTTCAAGAAATTATCAAGTAGGCTATAAACTTGGAAAGGGTGAAAAATTAGAAACCATCTTAACTGAACTCCGACAGGTTGCTGAAGGAGTTAAAACTACCAAAGTAGTTAAAAAACTCTCTAAAAAATTAGATATAGAACTTCCCATTTGTGAAGAAGTTTATAAAGTCTTGTATGAAGGAGAAACTCCACAAAACTCCTTAAAAAGATTACTCTCAAGAAAATTAAAAAAAGAATTTTAAAGTAGGTAAAAGTTTCCCTAAACGAGTGTTTTTTATTTTGAGCGGAAAATTAGATTATTTATATTATTTTTCAACTAAAATTTTTACTTCCCCTTCTTTTTTAATAACATTTACCACTACATCTTCTCTATATTTTTTTAAATATAAATCTACTTTTCCTCCTTTTACCCTTAAATCTCTTATCCAAATTTCATCTAAAAATTCGGGAAGTGTTGGATATTTGAAACGAATTTCATTTTTTTCAAAAGAAAGTCCCAAGCAGCCTTGAAGAATTAAAAAAACAGCTCCAGCAGACCAAGCTTGAGGATGACAAGCAACAGGATAATGAGTAGGTCCTTCATTAGGTCTTCTTTCAAATCCACAAAATAATTCTGGAATTCTATGAAGTTTAAAAAAAGTACTGGCTTCAAAAAGAGACTTAAGAATTTTTAAAGCCTCTTCTTTAAATCCGTATAAAGAAAGTCCAAAGGCTATTAAAGCATTATCATGAGGCCAAACAGATCCATTATGATA